>Ga0182735_1000153_pt1 | contig 86974 bp, 82 predicted proteins | sample eDN5th30CKraftMG_FD_128524 | JGI IMG/M metagenome (GOLD analysis project Ga0182735, IMG submission 128524) | Enriched Miracle-Growth compost microbial communities from Emeryville, California, USA - eDNA 5th pass 30_C Kraft MG (version 2) (version 2) ... | reverse complement strand
TTCGCGCAAGTTCTACGAACTGCTGCTGACCTTCAAGATCGAATCGGAGCTCACCAAGGACCAGATCCTCGAGCTCTACATGAACCAGATCTACCTGGGCCATCGCGCCTATGGCTTCGCCGCCGCGTCGCGCACCTATTTCGGCAAGCCCCTGTCCGAGGTCACCCCCGCGGAAGCCGCCATGCTGGCCGGCATCCCCAAGGCCCCCTCGCGCTTCAACCCCATCACCAACTTCCCGCGCGCCGAGATCCGCCAGCACTATGTGCTGGGCCGCATGAAGACGCTCGGCTACCTGACGCCCGAACAAACGGACGAAGCCCTGAAGCAGCACCTGACCATCCGCGGCGCTGACGGCACGAGCGCTCGCGGCTTTGCCATACATGGCGAGTATCCCGCCGAACTGGCCCGCCAGCTGATGTACGGCGTGTTCCAGGAAGACACCTATTCCAAGGGCATCGACGTCTACACCACCATCGACTCCAAGGATCAGGAAGCCGCCTACCGCGCCGTGCGCGACGGCGTGCTGGACTACACGCGCCGCGCGGCCTATCCCGGCCCGGAAGACCAGATCGACCTTCCGGCCGACGTGGAGAAGGACTCGGTCGCGCTGGACGAGATCCTGGACGGCGTGCAGGAAAAGACCCCCGACAGCGAAGACATGCTCACGGCCGTGGTGCTGTCCGCCAGCCCCACGGAGGTGACGCTGGCCCGCAGCGCCCGCGAGATCATCACCATCTCCGACAAAAAGGCCCTGGCCGTGGTCGCCCGCGCGCTCAATCCCAAGGCCAACGACAGCCTGCGCCTGCGCCGCGGCTCGGTGGTGTACCTCCACAAGAACGGCGACAACTGGGAAATCATCAATATGCCGGCGCTGCAGGCCGCGCTGGTGTCCGTGGTGCCCCAGGACGGGGCCATCCGAGCCATGATCGGCGGCTTCGACTACAACCGCGGCGGCTTCAACCGCGTCACCCAGGCCTGGCGCCAACCCGGCTCCAACATCAAGCCCTTCGTCTACGCGGCGGCCCTGGAACGCGGCCTGACGCCGGCCACCCAGATCTCGGACCAGCCTTTCATGCTCACCGCCGAGCAGACCGGCTCCAAGGCCTGGCAGCCCAAGAACGACGGCAACAAATACGAACCCATGCTGACGCTGCGCCAGGGCCTGGTGCGCTCCAAGAACATGGTGTCGATCCGCATCCTGCAGGCCATCACGCCGCAGTATGCGCAGGACTACCTCACCCGCTTCGGCTTCGAGAAATCGCGCTGGCCCGCCGTGCTGCCGCTGGCGCTGGGCGCGGGCGGCGCCACGCCCCTGCAGGTCGTCAATGCCTACAGCGTGTTCGCCAACGGCGGATACCGCGTCACCCCCTATCTGGTGGACCGCGTCACCGACCGCTCCGGCAATGTGCTGATGCAGGCGCAGCCGGTCGTCGCCGGCGACGAGCAGGCGCGCGCCATCGACCCGCGCACCGCCTGGGTCATGGACGACATCCTGCGCGGCGTCACGGTCAACGGCACGGCCGCCCGGGCGCACCAGGTGCTCAAGCGCAACGACGTGGGCGGCAAGACCGGCACCACGAACGAAGCCGTGGACGTCTGGTTCTCCGGCTTCACGCCCAAGCTGGCCACCACCGTCTGGATGGGTTTCGACCAGCCGCGCTCGCTGGGCACCAACGAGTTCGGCAGCGGCCTGGCGCTGACCACCTGGCTGGACTACATGCAGCCCGTGCTCAAGGGCGTTCCGGAAAGCAAGCCCGCGCCGCGTCCCGACGGGCTGCTGGTGGACAACGGCGAATACTATTTCTCCGAATTCCCGCCGGGCCAGGCCGTCGCCTCGCTGGACCTGTCGTCCGGCGACGAATTGACGGATTTCCTCAACAACAACCGGTCGACGGACGGCGTCGACACCTCGGTCAAGCCCCTGCCTCCCAACGGCGGAGCGGCGCCGCTCGCCCCTCCCGTCCAGACACCGCAGGCGCTGCCGATCCCGGTGCCCCGCGCCGACGGCGCGCCGGCCTTCCCGCCCATCCCGGTGCCGAGCGTCGACGCCAACACCCCGGCCCAGGCCGGCACCGTCAACAGCCCCGGCGTCGTCACCGCGCGGCCGCTCTAGCGCGAGCCGCCGGCGCCTGGCGCACCGGAAATCAGACCTCCGTCACGACTTCCCTGGGCCAGGCCCGCAGCGATTCCAGTTCCAGGAATGTGAAGTAACCCGACTTCCACCCCTCGGTATCGATGTGATAGACGTTGCCCAGCGCCAGCGGCGCCGCAACCGGCGTGTGCCCTGCCACCACCGCCCGCACGCCCTGGATGCCGGTCCGGTTCATCTGCTGGAGGCGTTCGCGCGACCACTGGCAGGCTGCGCTGGTGCGCCGGTAGCGGTCCTGCAGCGCGGATTCCAGACGCGGCCAGAACAGCACCGGGCAGTCGGCGTGCAACAGGCCCACCGCCCCGGCGGAGGTCTCGACCTCGATGGCGATGGGCAGTTGCGCAAAAGCCTCGGCAAAGACTGCCTGCCGCTCCTCGGGTAGATCCAGAAACCAGCCACCGCCGTAGTCGCGCCAGTTCGCCACGTCCACCTGCCCCGTGCGCACGTGGCGGATGGCGTAGTCCTCGTGGTTGCCCTGCACGGCGTAAAACCAGGGACGGGCCAGCCAATCCAGCACGGCCTCGTTTTCGGGGCCGCGGTCGACCAGGTCGCCCACGGAAAAGAGGCGGTCCCGGGACGGATCGAAACCCAGCCGGTCCAGGCCGTCCTCCAGGCGGGAAAAATGCCCGTGCAGGTCGCCCACCGCGAAATCGCGCCCGTGCTCGTTGCGCGGGACTTTGAGAAAGCGCTGCTCCATGATGCGGAACTACCACCGTGTCGATACTTGACCCTTCTTTTTAACCCGCTTTCGACCCGTCCCCGCAAACGCCCGCGTCCCATTCCGGAAAAATTCCGTGACGAGAATCGATATTATTCGTGATAATGTTCCGACTTTCCCTACTCGCGCCTTAAAGAGGCTGCGCAACCCGCTGCCCCAGCCCTGCCCATGACAGCCGCGTCCACCATCAAAACCTGGTATCTGGTCCATAAATGGACCAGTCTGGTCTGCACGATCTTCCTCCTCATCATCTGTCTGACGGGACTGCCGCTGGTGTTCCCTCACGAGATCGAACACTGGCTGGACGACGCCAAGCCGCTTTCGGATGTGCCCGCCTCGACCCCGCCCGCCAACCTGGACAAGCTGGTCGGCACCGCCCTCTCCATGTATCCGGGCGAAGTCGTCGATTACCTGTTCTTCGACCCCGACGAGCCGCAGGTCTACGTCGGCATGGCGAAAAAGCCCGGCGACGGCCAGGTGTCCGGCCACGCGGTGCGCATGGACGGCCGCACGGGCGACGTGCTGCTGGACGGGCCGCCCTATGCCCAGGACCGCTTTTCGTTCATGGGCATCATGCTGGCCCTGCACGTGGACCTGTTCGCCGGCCTGCCGGGCGAGCTGTTCCTGGGTTTCATGGGCCTGCTGTTCTGCGTGGCCATCGTCTCGGGCGTCGTGCTCTACGGCCCCTTCATGAAAAAACTGGAATTCGGCACGGTGCGCGCCACCCGCTCCACGCGCCTGAAGTGGCTGGACCTGCACAACCTGCTGGGCATCGTGACGCTGGTCTGGGCCTTCGTGGTTGGCGTCACGGGCGTCATCAACGAACTCTCGACGCCGCTGTTCCGCCTGTGGCAGGGCACCGAGCTGGTGCGCATCCTGGAGCCCTACAAGGGCGAAAGCGTGCCCACCGAGCTGGCCTCGGCGCAGGTCGCCGCCGACACGGCCCGGAAGGCCATGCCGGGCAACGAAGTGTCGTTCATCGCCTTCCCCGGCACCGCCTTCGGCAGCCCCCACCACTACATCGCATGGATGCGCGGCGATTCGCCGCTGACCTCGCGCCTGAACACGCCCGTCCTGGTCGACGGCAGGACGGGCGACCTGACGACCGTGGCCCGCATGCCCTGGTACCTGACCGCGCTCGAGCTCTCCCGTCCCCTGCACTTCGGCGACTACGCCGGCATGCCCCTGAAGATCATCTGGGCGCTGCTGGACATCGTCACCATCATCGTCCTGGTCAGCGGGCTATACCTCTGGCTGGCGCGCCGCCGCGCCACCGAAGCGCGCATCGCCGAACTCGTGCGCAAGCACCAGGCCGCCGCCATCCCCGACAGGACTCCCGCATGACGAAAGCAACCCGTGGTTTCATGTTTGTATGGGGCGCGCCGATCGCGCTGGGCGTGCTCAGCGTGTTCGGCCTGATGGCCGCCCTGCTCGGCACGGGCGCCTGGCACTGGGCCTCCTGGGTCGCCCTGGCCATCCTGCTCGCGGTGATCGTCCGCTACTGGGCCTGCCCCCTGAAATAGGATGGGCGCAGCGCGAGCGTTCAAGCGCCACAACGCGATTGCTCGACGCGCGCGCCGCGGGCCGGCGCCCTAGCCCAAGAAGCCTCGCGCCTCGCCCCTCCTACGAGAACGTTTCCGGATCGGGCCCCAGGCGCTTGCCGTCCGGGATGCCGTCGATGGCGGCCATGTCCGCCGCCGACAGCTCGAAGTCGAAAACATCGATGTTCTCGCGGATGCGGGCCGGGGTGACCGACTTCGGAATCACGATCAGATCGCTCTGCAAGTGCCAGCGCAGCGTCACCTGGGCTGGCGACTTGCCATACTTCTTCGCCAGCTCCAGGAGGGTTTGTTCCTTGGCGACCCCACCTTGGGCCAGGGGGCTCCAGGATTCCGTCGCGATGCCGTGCCTGGCGTGAAAGGCACGCAGGTCCCGCTGCGCGAAGCCCGGGTGCAATTCGATCTGGTTCACCGCCGGGACGACGCCGGAAGCCTCGATCAGCCGCTCCAGGTTGGCCTGCGTGAAATTGGACACGCCGATCGAGCGCGCCCGCCCATCTTCCTTCATCTCGATCATGGCCCGCCAGGCGTCCAGGAACTTGTCGCTGCCAGCCACCGGCCAGTGGATCAGGTACAGGTCCACGTACGCCAGGCCCAGCTTCCCGAGGCTCTCGTCCATGGCCTTGTGGGCGTCGTCGTAGCCGTGCCTGTCGTTCCAGAGCTTGGTCGTGATGAACAGATCCTTGCGCGCCACGCCGGATGCGCGCAAGCCCGCGCCTACCCCGGCCTCGTTCCCGTAGATGGCCGCCGTGTCCACCGAGCGGTAGCCTGCCGCCAGCGCCTCTTTCACGCTGGCGGCCGCCTGATCGTCGGGCACCTGCCAGACGCCCAGGCCCAGCTGAGGAATCTTGCCGCCGTCGTTCAATTTCACTGCGGGTACCTTCGCCATAAGACCCTCCGTAGCTTGCAACGCGACGCAAGCGCGGCGAATACGCGCCAGATCGCGCAACCAAGGGGCAGCCAGGCTCAATCCTTGGTTGGAACAGTAAAAAAGCGGGCCCGTCAGGCTGCGCCCGTGTCGCGATACCGGATTGAAGGCCGCCGGAAGAGCCTTGCCATGCCCGGGGCCATGATCCCGATGATACCCCCATGCCCGCCTCCGCCCCGCCAGCCCGCCGCCGGGCAGGATTGCGGCCAGTGCCCGATAATGCGGTTCACCCGGCCCGCCGCGCCCGCGGCGGGCCAAGCGCAACCTATTCCGTCCGCCCCATGAATCCTGCAGAAACGCGGCCCAAGAACCGCGGCAATCTCCACACGCTGCGCACGCTCTTCCCCTATCTGTGGCCGCCCGGCAAGACCGGCCTGAAGGCCCGGGTGGTCGCCGCGCTGCTGTGCCTGTTCGCGGCCAAGGCGGCCACCGTCTACGTTCCCCTGCTGTACAAGCAGGCCGTGGACGAACTGGGCAAGGGCGCGCCCGGCACCGTCACGGTGCCGCTGGGGCTGATCCTCGCCTACGGCACCGCGCGGGTGTTCTCCCTGCTGTCTTCCGAACTGCGCGACGCCATATTCGCCCGTGTCGGCCAGCACGCCATTCGCGCGGTGGGCCTGCAGATATTCCGCCACCTGCACGCCCTGGCGCTGCGCTTCCACCTGGCGCGCCAGACCGGCGGCCTGAACCGCGCCATCGAACGCGGCACCAAAGGCATCCAGACACTGCTGTCGTTCCTGCTCTTCAACATCCTGCCCACCTTCTTCGAAATCGGGCTGGTCTGCATCGTGCTGTGGAAGATGTTCGACGCCTGGCTGGCGCTGGCCACCGGCACGACCGTCATCCTGTACATGGCGTACACCCTCATCGTCACGGAATGGCGATCCCAGTTCCGCCGCCAGATGAACGAGACCGATTCGGAGGCCAACACCAAGGCCATCGAAAGCCTGCTGAACTACGAAACGGTCAAGTATTTCGGCAACGAGGAACACGAAGCCCGCCGCTACGACGCGTCGCTGACACGATACGAGCGCGCGGCGGTGCGCAGCCAGGTGAGCCTGTCGATACTCAACATCGGCCAGGCCGCCATCATTTCCGCCGGGCTGACGCTCGTCATGTGGATGGCCGCCACGGGGATCGCCGAGGGCCGCTACACGCTGGGCGATTTCGTCCTGGTCAACACCTATCTGCTGCAGCTGTATTCCCCGCTGAGTTTCTTCGGCTTCATCTACCGCGAGATCAAGCAGGCCATGGTCGACATGGAGCGCATGTTCGAGCTGCTGGGCCAGGACCGCGAAGTCGCCGACCGGGCGGATGCCCGCCCCCTGCGCGTGACGGGCGGCCAGGTGGAGTTCCGCGACGTGCGTTTCGGCTATGACGCCCGCCGGCCTATCCTCAAGGGGGTGAGCTTCACCATCCCCGCCGGCAAGACAGTGGCCGTGGTGGGCACCTCGGGCGCCGGCAAATCCACCATCGCGCGCCTGCTGTTCCGCTTCTACGATGCCGACGGCGGCGCCATACTCGTCGACGGGCAGGACGTGCGCGACGTCACCCAGGCCAGCCTGCGCGCGGCGATCGGCGTGGTGCCGCAGGACACGGTGCTGTTCAACGACACCATCCGCTACAACATCGGCTATGGCCGCCCGGACGCCGGCGACGCGGAAATCGAGGCGGCCGCCCGCCTGGCGCACATCCACGACCTGATCATGGCCATGCCGGACGGCTACCAGACCATGGTGGGCGAACGCGGCCTGAAGCTGTCCGGCGGCGAAAAACAGCGCGTGGCGATCGCGCGCACGCTGCTCAAGAACCCCGCCATCTTCCTGTTCGACGAAGCCACCAGCGCCCTGGACACGCATACAGAACGCGAGATCCAGGCCAACCTGCGCGAAGTCAGCCAGGGCCGCAGCACGCTGATCATCGCCCACCGGCTGTCCACCGTGGCCGACGCCGACGAGATCATCGTGCTGGCGGAAGGCCGCATCATCGAACGCGGCCGCCACGTCGAGCTGCTCGCGCAGCGCGGCGTCTACGCCGGCATGTGGGCCCGCCAGCAGGAACGCGCCCAGGCCGAGCCGGCGGATTGACAAGGCCGCCGCCTTGCACGACTATCGCACCCTTTGATTTCCAGGCCTCCCATGCAGGACTCCGCCCCCACCCCTGAAGTCCGCGTCTGCGCCGCCCACGATCTCGTCAATGGCGGCCTGGGCGTGAAAGTCCCCGTCTCCGACGGCTCGGGGCGCACCACCGCCTTCTTCGTGCGCTACCAGGACCGCGTGCATGGATACCTGAACCGCTGCGCCCACGTCGGCGTGGAACTGGACTGGGAAGGCAGCTTCTTCACCCGGGCCGGCGATCTGATCATGTGCGCGCGCCACGGCGCCACCTACGAGCCGGACACCGGGCTGTGCGTGGGCGGCCCCTGCAGGAACGCCCGCCTGACCGCGCTGTCGGTCGAAGAGCGCGACGGCGCCGTCTACTGGCGGCCCGCCGGCAAGATCCGCCCGCTGGAAGACGCGGCGGCCTGATCCCCGGCCGGGCGCTCCGCATAGCGGCGCGCCAGCACCGCGCACACCATCAGCTGCATCTGGTGGAAGATCATCAGGGGCAGCACCACCACGCCCATCTGCGACGTGCCGAACAGGACGGTGGCCAGCGGAATGCCCGATGCCAGCGACTTCTTGGATCCGCAGAAGACGAGGGTGATCTCGTTTTCCTTGGACAAGCCGAGCTTGCGCGCGCCCCACGTCGTGATCAGCAGGACCGAACCCAGCAGCAATGCGTTCACGAGCACCATGCAAGCCATGTCGATCGCCGGGAAAGCGCGCCAGATTCCTTGCGTCACGGCCTCGCTGAACGCGGTATAGACCGCCAGCAGGATGGAACTGCGGTCGACCTTCGCCAGCGCGCGGCTATTGCGCTGAGCCCAGGCGCCGATCCATGGCCGCAACAGGCTGCCCACCGCGAACGGCAGCAGCAGCTGCAACAGAATGCGGCCGGCATCGGCCAGCCCGTGGCCCCCGCCCTGGCGGTTCAACAGCACCGCAACCAGCAGCGGCGTCAGCACGGTGCCCAGCAGATTCGACGCGGTGGCCGCGCAGATCGCGCCCGGGATATTGCCGCGCGCCATGGAAGTCAGGGCGATGGAGGACTGCACCGTCGATGACAGGGTGCAGACGAACAGCACGCCCAGCCATAGCGACGGCGCCAGCAGGCCCGGGAACAGCGCCCGCAGGCCCAGCCCCAGCGCGGGGAACAGCAGGAAGGTGCAGGCCAGGATCAGCGCGTGCAGGCGCACGTCCTTCACGCCAGCCACGATGGCATCCGTAGACAGGCGCGCGCCGTGCAGGAAGAACAGCAACGAAATCGCCACGTTGCTGGCCACCATCATGAACGACGCCCCCTTTCCCTCGGCCGGGAAAAAACTGGCGAACACCACGGTGGCGATCAGGATGAGCGTGAATTGGTCGGGCAGAAAGCGGCGCATGGCAGGGATTTCCGAGAAGCTTGCGGAAAACTATAGGCGCCCGGGTTGTCATCGTGAAGGCCACTGGTTACTTTAACTGTCATCGGAATATCCTATGGCCAACCTCATGCTGAATCCCTTGTGGCTCAAGACCTTCGCGGCCGCGGCCGCCGCCCCCAGCTTCACCGAAGCCGCCCGGCGCCTGGGCCTGACGCAGCCCACCGTCAGCGAGCACATACGCCAACTGGAATCGGCGCTGAACCGCCGCCTGTTCCTGCGCGACACGCACTCCCTCTCCCTGACCAGCGACGGCCGCAGCCTGCGGGTGCATGCCGAGATCATCCTGGACGCCCACGAACGCGCCGAACGCCTGTTCGACGCGCCCCGTCTGCGCGGGCGCGTGCGCCTGGGCACCTCGGACGACCTGGCGATGGGCCCCCTGCCCGACGTGCTCGCCGCCTTCCGGCTGGCCCACCCCGAAGTCGAGCTGGACCTGACCATCGGCGTCACCAGCGAGCTCTACAAGCTGCTGGACGACAACGGGCTGGACGTCATGATCGGCAAACGCCGCCGCGGCGACCGCCGCGGCCAGACCCTGCACAAGGAAGCGCTGCTGTGGCAGGCAAAGGAAGGGCTGCGCGTGGCGCCCGACGTGCCCCTGCCCCTGATCCTGCTGCGCGAGCCCAGCGTCACGCGCACCCTGGCCCTGGACGCCCTGGCGCGCGCGGGGCGCAGCTGGCAGATCGTATGCACCAGCACCAGCTATGCCGGCTGCCAGGCGGCCGCCCGCGCGGGCCTGGGCATCACCGTGCAACCGTCGCACCTGTCCACCGCGGGGCTGGCCGCGCCCGCGGGCGCCGCGCATCTGCCGGCGCTGCCGCAAGTGGAATTCATCGTTATTTCGGCACCCGCGCCCAACCGGCCTACCCGCGCGCTGACGGACATCCTGATGCGCAGCACGCTGACCTGAGTCCGGCGCGTCCCGCGGGCGGCGGGATGCGGGCCGGTCGCAAGCGCCCTATGCGGGCAGATGGTCTGGCACGCCGTCGGCGTCCACGGCGCCAACACGGTCCAGCGCATTGCGCGCGGCCGACATGGCTTCGACGGTGCTGCGGAAACGGCGGCTCGCGAAGATCTCGAATACCTGGTTGTCCGGCGCGGACTCGTCGTCCTGGGCATCGTCCGCAGGCTCGGCGCCCCGTTGGCCCAGCTTTCGCGTTTCCAGGAAGGCGCGCGGCGGAACGCGCCCCTCGGGCTGGGTCGCATACGCGACCACCGAGAATCCGTTGATGATCTTCTCAGCCATGGCGGCTCCGGTTGGCCGTTCCCGAAAGCGGCGCGGCGTCTGTTACCGACTACGGCCCGCCGCCAGGAAACTTAAGCGTGCGCGGCCCGGCGCGCCCGCACGTATGCCGCCACTTGCGCAAGCACATCCGACAGATCGGCCTGCAGCGAAGCGAAGCCCGAATTGCGCTCCCGCGTGGCTTCGTCCATGTACAGCGGACGGCGGATCTCGACCTGCAGGCTATGGCGGTTCAATGCTGGCTGGCCGATCTGCGCGATCAGTTGCACGCCCTTGTAGGGATCGTTGCGCGCTACCGTATAGCCCTTGTCGCGCAGCGCGGTTTCGATCAGGGCGATGAACTCCGGCTCGCACGTCGTGCCGTCGCGGTCGCCCAGCACGAAGTCCGCCAGCGGATGCTCGCTTTGGCGGCCCAGCCGTTCGTAGGCGTCGTTGGGCATGGAATGCAGGTTGAGGTGCCACACCGCGCCGAAGCGTTGGGTCACCCGCTGGATCGCCTCCGACAGGGCGGCATGGTACGGCTGGTAGTACGCCTGGATGCGGTGCCGCACTTCGGCCAGCGTCAACTTGCGGTCGTAGATGGGCGTCGCCTTGTCCATCCTGCGCCAGATCAGGCCCTTGCCCAGGCGGGTTTTTTCGCCCGGATCCAGCGCTTCCGGCCAAGGTTCCGCCAACAGCTCCGGATCCAGGTCCTGCAAGGTCCGGTTGGGGTCGATGTAGACGCGCGGGAAATTCGCGGCGATCAGCGTGGCGCCCAGCGCGGGCGCCGCCGACCACAACTCGTCCACGTGCGTATCCTCGCCCTGGCGCAGTTGCGCCAGGGTTGCCGCCGCCCCGAAATCCTCGGGATAGCGCTCGCCGCTATGCGGCGAATCACAGACCAGCGGCACTGCCTGGCCTGCTGGTTCATGCACGGAAACTGCGTCGAAGTCGGCGTGTGTCATCGTCAATCAGCCTGAATGTTGGCGGTCTTGGCCACTTTGGCGTAGCGGGCCAGGGCCTGTTCGATCTGCGCCTGGAACTCCTGGGGCGTGGTGGGCATCAGCGTACCACCCACGTCCTCGGCCTTCTTGCGGAACTCCGGATCCTGCTGCGCGGCGCGCACGGCCTGGTTCAGGCGATCGACGACAGCTTGCGGCGTGCCGGCAGGCGCCACCAGGCCGAACCAACCGCCCGTGCCCATGTCGGGGTAGCCCAGTTCGATATAGGTCGGCACGTCCGGCAACAGGGGCGAACGCTCCATGCCCAGCACGGCCAGCGGCCGCAGCTTTCCGCCCTGCACTTGCGGCAGGGTCGAGGACAGGTTGTCGGTGATCGCGTCCACCTGCCCGCCCATCACGTCGTTCAAGGCCGGCCCCGCGCCGCGGTACGGCACGTGCAGCAGCTTGATGCCCGACAGCATCATGAAGTTCTCGATGTTCACATGGCCCAGCGAACCCACGCCGGGCGAGGCGAAGCTGTAGCGGTCCGGCTCGGCCTTGGCCAGGGCCACGAATTCCGCCATGTTCTTGGCGGGAACCTGCGGATTGATCGCGAAGATGCTGGGCACGGCCACCACATTGGCCACCGGCACGAAGTCCTTGACGGGGTCGTAGTTCATCTTCCGGAAGACGGCCGGGTTCGAGCCGTGCGTGCTCATCGTGGCCATGCCTATCGTGTAGCCGTCGGGCGTCGCGCGCGCCACCTGTTCCATGCCCAGGGAGCCGCCCGCGCCGGCCTTGTTCTCGACCACGATGGTCTGCTTCAGGTCGCGGCCTGCGTACTCGGCGACCAGGCGGGCCACGATATCCGTCGATCCGCCGGCCGCGAACGGCACCACCAGCTTGATCGGGCGGGAGGGATAGTCGGCGGCCTGGGCGGCGCCGGCGAAAGTCAGGGTGGCGAACAGGCCGGCGAGCGCGAAGCGCGCGGACCGGCCGAAAGGACGGCGGGACATGGGGATGGCTCCGAAAGTTGAAGGTCAATCGACAAGGCCGCCAGTGTCCGAACTTTACGGTCCCCTTTCAAACGACTATATTGCACTCTTTCATTACCAAAGGTCATGCTAGAGATGCGCCTGCAGTCGCCATCCATGTCCGAACTGCATGCTTTCGTAACAGCGGCGCGCCTGGGCAGCTTCACGCTGGCCGCGGAAGCCCTGTGCGTCACGCAGGGCGCGGTCAGCCGGGCCATCTCCAGGCTGGAGGCCCATTTCGGGCAACCCTTGATGCACCGGAACGCCCATGGCCTGACCCTCACCGATACGGGCCGCCGCCTCTACGACGGGGCGCTCGCTCCCTTGCAGGCAATCGAAACGCTCAGCGCCGAATTGCGGGCGGACGACCGCCGGCTGCGCCTGACGCTTTCCACGGTTCCCACGCTGGCCAGCGCCTGGCTGGTGCCGCGCCTGCCGGATTTCCACCGGCGCCATCCCGATATCCAGCTCGGCTTCGCGGCCTACCGCCGCAACGAGGATTTCTCCGGCGCCACGCCCGACGCCAGCATCCTGTCCGGCACACCGGAACAATGGCCCGGCTGGCAGGCCGACTATGTAATCGGCCGCGAAATGGTCGTGATCTGCCATCCTGGCCGCCTGGCCGCGCGCCGGGCCCAGGGCCTCTGGAGCACGCCCGCCGGCCTGCTCGGGGAAGAACTGCTGTATCACTCGAACGGCGTGGACAACTGGGCGCAATGGTTCGCCGCCGCCGGCGTGCCGCGCGGCTCGGTCAAGCTGTCCAATGGATTCGACCAGGTATCCATCCTGGTGCGCGCCGTCATGGCCGACATGGGCATCGCCGTCCTGCAGCGCTGCCTGGTGCGCGACGACCTGCTTGCCGGGCGGGTGGCGGCCCCTTTTCCCGAATTGCCCATACGCATTGCGCGCGGCTATCACCTGTGCGCCCCGGCCCAGCGCCGCGACCACTACGCGCTGGCCTGTTTCCGCCAATGGCTGCTGGAAACCGCCGGCCGGGACCCCGACGTGCTGGCCGCGGGATCCGCCGCCTGAGCGGACCCGGGCGTCGGCGCGAAGCAACACGCTGTTTCCCGATATGCGGGAAAAATGCGTCAAAATAAAACAGGCTCCTTCCGGAGCCCGTTTTCATTGATGCCGCGCAACGCTCAAGGTGCGAGCTTGAATCCCAGGTCGACGCCCCACTTGTCGGTCTCACGCAGCCACTTGGCGCCGCAATTCAAGCAGCGGAAATGGTCTTCGCGGCTTTCTTCCCGCCCTTTCTGCGTAGGATTGGTGAATCCCTGATGTCCGAGTTGAGCGTGCGGCGCAACGCCAGCAAGTCCCGGGTTAATGCGTTGGCAAGCCAAGCACATAACGCTCATTGATGCTTCCCCACAAACATAGTTACTAAATTGTAAGGGATTTCACCAATGCTTTTCTATCAATTTATGTCTATAACGCCACAAAAAATTGTTAACGCCGCAATTAAACAACGGCCGGCAGCGCGGAAATGCAGGTAGCGAGGTGATACGGCGAGGTGGAAGGCATGTCCGCGCGCACGATGGTCCCGTCCGCGTCCAGACATTCGTGCCACCCTCCCGGGTGCAGGAAGCGGTCCCGGAAAACGGCCAGGCCCTCCTCCAGCGCGGGCAGGTCTCCCAGCACCGCAAGCACGCGCAGGTATTCGGTCTGCGCCCAGATCCGGCGCGTATCGTCAATGACGGCGCCCGATTCGTCCAGGGCCGCCACCACGCCGCCGGCGTCCACCCCGCGGCTGCGGGACCATTGCACCGCGCGCGGCAGAGACTCCGCCAGGTCCAGGCCTTCGAACACGGGGGCCGCCCCCTGCACCAGCGATAGCCACTCGAATTGATGTCCGGGCTCGAGTCTGTTGCCAGCAGTGCCCTGCCGCTCCTCCGAAATGCACTGCGTGGGCGCATGCACGAAACGGTGGCTAATGCCTTGCGCCAGGCCGCGCAGATGCTGCGCGAACAACGCCGGCTCCGCCACTTGCGCGGCCGCCAGGTACGCTTCGGTGAGGTGCATCATGGGATTCTGCGCTGGCGGGCGCAATGCCTGGCTCATGTCGGGGCTCAGCGCGGCGTGATACAGGGAGTCGGCGGTCTTGAAACGCGCTTCGATGATCGACGCGGTGGCCAGCATGAGCTTGCGCGCGTCGGCATTGCGGCTGCGGCGGAAATAGGCCGCGCAAGCCAGCACGATGAATGCATGGGTGTACAGGTCCTGCGTGTCGTCGAGCGGGCGCGCCCCGGCGTCGACGCTATAGCGCCAGCCGCCATGCGCTTCATTGCGGAACACGCGGCGCAGCGACTCGAAGAGCACATCGGCATGCTTGCCTGCCGCGGCGCCCTGCGCCTCGGAAAAAACGTACAACTGGCGCGCGCAGGCCATGGCGCGATAGCGCTCCACCGGCAGCGGCGCCCCGGTGGCCGAATCCAGCGATTCGAAAGGAAGACCCAATGCGGCATTGAAGCCCCGCCCCAGCCATAGGGGCAGGACGACGGAATCGAAATGCTCGCGCAATGCGCGTATATGCGCCGCGAGAGTGGTGGTGGTCTGTGCGGCAGTCATCTTGGAACGGCGCATGCCCGGCCGGAACCCCAGGTTTTGGAGCAGCAACGATAACCGAAATTTTCGCCGCAAACCGCTGAGCATTCTCCGTAGCATCATGCACGCACAGACCGGCCCTGCTGATCAACTCCGTCGAGGGCAGGAAGCCCTATCGGAAGATATTTTCCTCTACCCAATTCTGCGCGAAGATTTCCGCGCGGTCGCGAGCTTCGTCCAGCGAAGCGCAGTTGCCCAAGTGGGAAAACGCGGCATCCACTTCGGTGCCGCCCTCGGCCGTTACCGTCAGCAAAACGCCATATCCGCCGGTATCCATGGCCGCCGTGGAAACGTCGATCAGTACTTCCTGGTCACGATGCTGCATGTGCTACCTCCCAGTCGGTTACCTAAACGCGTGAACCACGCGTGACGTTGCGGGACCAGCTTTCCCGCGCAAATGAATAGACCAGCAAACGTCACGCAAGTTCATCTTACTGGCGGCGCGGCGCCGGCGATATGCAGAAAGCGACCAAATCGCGCATTCCGTCTCAGGAGATTCCCGTAGCCTGTCGCGAATCGTCGCGAATACGCGAAATACTGCGAAAACATTCGCAAATCTTGCAGGATCCGGATTTCCAAACGGTCAAGACGCAACAAAACGCGGCACGAGTGCCGGAATACGCGTGGATGATCGTGCGCCGGATGCCGGCTGCCGGACTCGCGGGGTTGCGCGGGCTATCTCAGGTGGATGGCGCCCGGCTCTTCCATGCGCAGGGCAAGCCTGCCCTTGTCCGTGATGAGCCAACGCCCGTCGGCGCCGGCTTCGATGCAACGCAGGGTTTCCAGCGCCTTCGCGACGTGCTCGGGAACTTCGGTCTGCTCGGCGCCCGGTTCGCCGTTGTCGGAGACGATCCGCAACCAGTGCCCCAACTCGCCCTTCTGGAAACGATGCAATGCCATGCTTGACTCTCTATAGAACCCATTAACGATAGCACGCGCGCCGCGCGGGCATCGCCTGGCGGCGGCGACCGTGCGTGCGGCCAGGCGTCGGGTCGCCGCCCCGTGCAAGGCGCCAGCCAGGGAAAACAGGTCCTAGGACAGCAGTTTGGGCACCGACGATATCAGCAAGGCCACGCCCGACGCCGTCAGCAGACCCAGCACGATGCGTCGGAACGCAACGTCGCTGATGCCCACATAGACGCGCGTGCCCCACAGGGTGGGCACCAGCATCGCCGGCACGATCAGCGCGAACAGCGGCAGCATGTCGCGCGTGACGACACCGGTGAACACGTAGCTCGCCATCGTCACCATCAGCATCGAGAGATTGAAGTTCTGGATGACGGCGCGCTGCACGTCGCGGTCGAATCCGCGCAAGGTGCACCACAAGGTCGGAATCACACCCGTGAATCCGCCGATGCCGCCCATGATCCCGCCCACCGCGCCCACCACGCCGTCGGCCAGCCTGCCCCCCACGACGATACGCGGCAGCCGGGCCGCGAACAGCATGATCGGGCACCAGATGGCCAGCAGCCCGCCGATGAAGGTCTTGAACACCAACGGATCCAGGTGCGGCAGCAGCTTGACGCCCAGGGGTATGCCGAGCAGCCCGCCCGCGACGAAGGGCAGCAGGTGGCCCACGGCGAACCCGCGGCGCACGGTGAACGCGGCCAGCAATTGCCCGGTCAGGGCGCCGAACACCACCATGGCGGCCGCAAGCTTCGGGTCCACCGTCCATGCCCAGAACGACATGGCCACCATGCCGAAGCCAAAGCCCGAAAGGCCTTGCACGAAACCCGCGGCCATGGCGCCCGCCACGACCAGCACGTAAAGAGAATCCATTTCCGCCGCACGCCCGCATGAAGCCGGGCCCTCCCGGCGCATGCCATTCTAGGGCCTGTTTGCGCCAATTGGCGTGGCGCGCGGTCCCTGGCGCGTTCTACGAGGGGCGCAGCATGAGCGGGCGCTTATGGCGCGCCGCGGCGGCCGAAGCCGCGACGCTCGCGCCGATCAAGGCCAGGCCCAGGGCCAGATCGGCCGAAATGCGCTCGGCGAATACCAGCGAGGAAACCAGCAGCCCGATCACCGGCACGCAGAGCATCGCGATCGAGGTCGCCACCGGCGGCATCTTCTGCGTCATGCCCAGCACCACGATGAAGGTCAGCGCCGTGGCCAGCGGCCCCGTATACAGGATCACGGGCCAGGCTTGCGGTGCGGCGAGGAACGCCGGCGCGCCGTCGCGCATCCACGCAAGCGCCGCAAGCGGCGCCGCCGCGATGGCGGTTTGCCACGGGATCATGTCGGCGCCCAGGCGGACGTGCCGGTTGCCGCGCAACTGGATGATGTTGCAGGCCCAGGCGAAGGACGCGCCCAGCAGCATCGCCAGGCCGATCACAGCGTGCGCCTGCCATGGGCTGAAGGCGGGGGCCACAATCACGGCGATGCCCGCATAGCTTAGCGCCGTCGCGAGCCATTGGCCCATCGACAGGCGCTCCTTGAGAACCAGCGACGACAGCGGGATCACCCAGATGGAAGTGGCGTACGCGATCACGGACGCGCGCCCGGGCGCCACATATTGCATCGCCCACAACGCCAGCGCGGTAAAGGCGCCCATCTGCAGCAGCGCCACGCCCGCCACCAGCGGCAGTTCCTGCCTCGTGGGCAGGCGCAGGCGCCCCAGCAAGCCCAGCACCAGCACGCTGATCGCGGCGGCGGATCCGAAGCGGCTGGCGGCCAGCCATAGCGGGCTCATGTGCGCCAGCCCCAATTTCATGACGGGCCAATTGCCCCCCCAGATCGCCACCGCGCCCATCAACGGCAATAACCTGCCCCACGCACTCTGCTGACTCATTACTGCTCAACTTACCGCATGAATATTCCGCGTTTTGGCCGATTGACCAAACGATGGAATAGTCTATAGGGTAAACCCCAGCATATTTCACCTCAATTTGCCGGAATAACCGGCATACTCAGCACATCTGAACTGCGCATTGACGATACCTTGGTGACTTATGCCGGAAATCAACCTCGACGCCACTGACATCCGCATCCTGAACGAGCTCCAGCGCGATGCCCGCCTGACCAATGTCGAGCTGGCGGCACGCGTGAACCTGTCGGCCTCGCCTTGCCTGGCCCGGGTGCGCCGGCTGGAGGCCGAAGGATTGATCGACCGCCGCGTCACGCTGCTCAACGCGCGCAAGCTGGGCCTGAAGGTCAATGTGTTCATCCAGATATCCCTGGACAAGCAGCGCAAGGCCGCCCTGGACGTGTTCGAGCGCGAAATCGCCGTCCTGCCCGAGATCATGGAGTGCTACCTGATGTCGGGCGACGCCGATTACCTGATCCGCGCCCTGGTGCCCGACGTCGACGCGCTGGAGCGCCTCATCGTCGAACACATCACCCGTATACCGGGGGTGGCCAGCATCCGGTCCAGCTTCGCGCTGAAGCAGGTGCTCTACACCACCGCGGTGCCGCTCTCCTGAGGGCCTCCGGCCGGCCCGCCGCGCCCTTGCGGGATCGTCCGGCCCAGACCACAATGAAAGCGCCGCGCGGGCCGCCCGGCCCCGCCGGTCCCCTCCCATCGTCTAGCAAGGAGCAAACCATGCCTGAAACCGACTGGTTCCCTGGCGGCACGCTACCCGATCGTCAGGGCTACTTCGAAGTGGAATTCGATACGGGTGAAACCGAAATCACGCGCTACGGCTTATTGGGCTGGGAACCCGGGCAGGATCGCGGCCGGATCAAGCGCTGGCGCGGCCTCGACCCGAACATAGAAGCAGCCGAGATGCAGCGCGAAAGCGCGGTGCGCGGCAGCGGCGATTCGCTGATCGGCTGAGCCGCCGGCGGCGCGCCGGCAAAGCAAAACGCCGCGGAGGGTATCCGCGGCGTTTTGCTTTGCCGATAGTCGCGATCAGAGATTCAGCTTGGAGATCTTCGTGCCGGCCAGCGACACGCCCGCCATCAGGCCGCCGTTGTTCATCACGAACCCCACGATGGGCTGCTGCGCCGTATTGGTGTCGATGCGGCCGTTGGCGCCGATATTGACGACCGCGACCGTGGCGTCGGCGCCGACGGTCCAGCCGCTGCTGTTGCGGAATTTGTTAAGCGCCTCGTCAGTCATGAACAGCAACACCATCGCCTTGGACTGCGCGCCGGCCTGGAAGCCGATCGAACCCGCCGTCGTGCTGTAGTAGCCGGCGTTGGCGCCACCCACCCGCAGGACGCCCTTGCCGTGCTCCGCGCCCACGATGAAGCTGCCGCTCAGCACGTCAGGAAAGATCAGCACGCCCTTGGCGCGCGCGACCAGGTCCTTGGATTGGGGCGAGGCCTCGTAGAGCTTGCCCAGCGTGGCATCCGCCGCGCTGCTGAGCGATTGCCGTTGCTCGGACGCCGTCGCGGCGGACTTGGGACTGGTGGTGGTGCAGCCGGCGAACAGCAAGCCAGCCGCGCCGATCGTCACGGCGGCCACGCCGGCGCGACGCAAGACAGGAAAAGAATCGAACATGGAATTCTCCTTGTTGATGGCACCAGCTACCAATGTACCGGGCAAATCCGTTAACGCAAGGCACACGATTGTGCCAAACGCAACAAAACCTGCCGGATAGCGTTGTCGCCCGTTTACGCGGCGCCCGGCGGCCTTATCCATTGCGCGTCCCACAGCGCTTCGCCACGTTCGAGCGCAGCGCCCAGCGCCTGTTTGCGGCGCTGCGCAACCGCCGCGAGCAGCGCATTGCAGACGGAGAACGCGGCCGTGTGGGAATCGAAGGGCGAGGCGCTGGCGCTGCGCGCGACCAGGACGTGGTGCGCGGAAGCGGCGGCCGGCGCGGATGCCGAATCGGTGATCAGGACCACTTTGCCGCCACGCTGGCGAAAGTACTGCACTGCGCCGGCCGCCGCGACTGAGTAGCGCCTGAACGTGAATGCCAGCAGCACGTCGGCCTCGTCGACCCAGAGCAGTTGGTCTTCGAGCGACAGCGGGCCGGCGGCCACCATTGGCTTCACGGCGGGCAGGCACATGTTCAGGTACAGCGCCACGTGGCTCGCCAGCGGCGCAGCCTGCCGCAGCCCCAGCACGTGCACGCGCGCCTTGCGCTGCGTCAGCAGGCGCACCGCCGCCTCGAAAGCCGTCACGTCGATCGATGCGAACGTTTCCTTCAGGTTGTGCTGGTCATGCAGCAAGGCGTTGTTCAGGCAGGCGCGCGCCGACGGGCTGTCGGCGTTGACGACATCGGCGCGCTCGCCGGGCGATGCAAGCCGCGCCGTCACTTCCGACCTCGCCTCCATCTGCGCCTGCGCATAGCTTTCATAGCCCAGCTTGGCCAGCAGGCGCACCACGGTGGACGCGCTGGTGCCCACTTTCCGGGCCAGCGCCGTCGCCGACTCCAGCAGGCCTTGCGGGTAACGCGCCTGCATTTCCTCGACCAGCAGGCGTTCCGTCTTGCTGAGCTTCCTGCCGTAGCCGGCGATGCGTTGATTCAGATTCATAGGAAGTCGGATTTCCGGTAGCGGCTGGGGCCCTAGGTAATAACCCCAAATTTCACAAACAGCATTGCATCTTATATTTCGTTCTGCAATCTTCGTTGCAAATTAGACCAAACACGCAGTCACCACAAGAGACGTTCATGAAGCATCACCCCCAGGGGCCGTCCCTCACGCGCCGCAGCCTGATCGCCGCCGGCCTGGGCGCCGCCCTGCTGCCGCTGGCCGCGCGCGCAACCCCCTATCCGTCGCGCCCCATCACGCTGGTCGTGCCCTTTCCCGCCGGCGGCTCGGTCGACCTGATCGGCCGCATCTACGCGGAATCGCTGGGCAAGGCCCTGGGCACCGCCATCGTCATCGAGAACCGCGACGGCGCGGGCGGCGCCATCGGAAGCAAGCGCGTCGCGCGCGCCAATCCGGACGGCTATACCCTGGTTGCGTCCTCGCAGAGCTCGCATCTCGCCAATCCCCTGATGCGCAACGACCTGGGTTACGACCCGATCAAGGATTTCGCCTCGATCTCGCAGTTGTCCCGCACGCCCAATGTGCTGGTGACCAATGCCGATGTGCCCGCCGCCACCTTCGCGGCGTTCGTGGCGCTGCTGAAGGCCCGGCCGGACGAGCTGCACTTCGCCACCGCGGGCATCGGCAGCATGGGCCAGCTCAACGCCGAACTGTTCAAGAACACCTTGCAGCTGCAGGCCGTGCACGTGCCCTACCGCGGCGGCTCCCCCCTCATCAATGCGCTGCTCTCCAATCAGGCCCAATTCGCGCTGGACAACCTCGCGCCGTTCCTGCCCCACATCCAGGTCGGCAAAATGCGCGCCCTGGCCGTGGCGGCGCCCAAGCGGCTCGCGGCCCTGCCCGACGTGCCCACCTTCGCCGAACTGGGATACCCGGTACTCAATTCCATGTCATGGATCGGCCTGGCGGCGCCCGCGGGCACGCCCGCCGACATCATCGAAACACTGCTGGCCGCCGTGCGCGCCGTCGCCGGGCAGGACGGCATGGCGCAATCCCTGGAAAAGGCCGGCGCCCTGCCCCCCGAAGAGCAGACGCCCCAACAGTTCACCGCCATGATGTCCGAGCGCCTGGCGTTGTACAAAGACCTGATCGACCGCGCCGGCATCCGTCCTGAATAGGCCTACTCCCATGAACAATCCCGCTTTCGAACCCGACACCGCCCCGCTGGAAGTCCTGCCCCGCGACCTCTCGGCCTACCGGGAGGGCAACGTGGGCATTCCCTACGTCCACCGTTTCGAGTCGGGCCGGCCAGGCCCGCACGTGCTGATCAACGCCATCACTCACGGCAACGAAATCTGCGGCATGGTGGCCGCCGCCCACCTGCTGGATACCGGGGTGCGGCCCAGGATAGGCACGCTGACGGTCAGCTTCGCGCACGTCGAGGCCTACGAGGCCTTCGATATCGAGCAGCCCTACGAAAACCGCCAGTTGGTGCACAACCTGAACCGCATCTGGTCGGCCGACATGCTGGATGGGCCGCAAGACAGCCCCGAACTGCGGCGCGCCCGGGAACTGCGTCCCGTGCTGGACGCCGCCGACTATGTGCTGGACATTCACTCCACGCGCGCGCCGGTGCAACCGTTCTGGGTCTACACGGAAATGGACCGCAACACCGCGCTCGCCAGCGCCGTCGGCGCGCCGCAGGTCCATCTCGTCATGCCCCCGGGCATATTCCCAGGCACGGGCGTCATGGGCTATGGCCGCCATGGCGATCCGGATTCCGACAGCGGCGGCTCGCTGGTGGTCGAATGCGGCCAGCACTTTTCGCAATCCGCCGCCACGCTCGCCACCGATGTCACGCTGCGATTCCTGGCGCATCTGGGCCTGATCGACACGCCCGCCGGCACGCCGCCGCCCCCGGCGCCGCGGCGCTACCGGCTGCTCGAAGTGCACATGGTGAAGTCGGCAGACTTCTCCTTCACGCGGCCTGTCCTCGGCTTCGAGACCTACGCCAAGGACGAACTCATCGCCATGAACGGCACCGAGGAAATCCGCTCGCCCTGCGACGACTGCACGATCTTCATGCCCACGCGCATGCCCATCGTGGGCCGCGAGGCGGTATACCTGACCGTGGAGGTCTGACGGCCCCGGCAGGCGCCCGGGCCTCGGTCCTTCAGAGGTCCGGGATCAGGCGCTTGCCCAGGCTGATGACTTCGTCCTGCTGGAACCCCAGCGTTTCATAGAAATCCTTCACCGCGACGTTGCTGGAGCGGATCAGCAGATTGATCTTGGGACATCCCATCTCCAGCAGCTTGCGCTCCACGGCCCGCATCAGCGCCGTCGCGTAGCCGCGGCGCTGATGCGCCGGAGACACCGCCAGATAGTTGATCCAGGCGCGGTGCCCGTCATAGCCGCCCATCAGCGTCCCGACGATCCCGCCTTCCGCTTCGCCCACCAGGAACAGCTCGGATTGCACGGTCAGCTTGCGGGCGATGTCCTTGCGCGGATCGTTCCATGGACGGGTCAGGCCGCAGTCCTGCCACAGCTGGATGATCGCGGCCTCGTCCGACGAATGGTAGGGCCGGATGACGATGGGTTGAGAGCTCATGCTTCGTTCCTTCGGTAGGGGAAACGAAAGCCTTGCGATACGCCTCGACAGCGGGAAGAGCGGGCCAAAAGCACAAAAGCCACGAGGAGTATCGTGGCTTTCGGGAAAAGCGCTGAAGGGTCAGCGCCCGGATGCGACCAGCCACTCAACGCAGGCGTCGAGTGATTCGTCGATTGAAGACGCCGGCGAGCGGCGCGAAATGCGGTGCTTCCATGCGCGCAAGCATACAGGAAGCGCGCGCGGACGCCAACAGATTGGCGCGCTCAGGCCTGCGCAGGCGCGGGCAGGGTCCCTTCCATGACCACCACGGCCTCGCCGGCCACGCCCGCCCATACGCCATCCGCGCGGGGTTCGGCATGCGCGAACAGCAGGCTGGCGCGGCCCATGTCCACCCCCTGGCCCACGCGCAGGCGCAGCATGCCGCCGCGCAAGGCAGCGCGCAGCGCCGTGGCGGCAGCCGTCGCGCTGCCGGTGGCCGGGTCCTCCGTCATGCGGCCGGTGAACATGCGGGCCTGGACGTCGGTCCCTGGTTCCGCCGCCGTGTCCGTGGTGTAGGCATAGATGGACTTGGCGCCATCCAGCGGCAGCAAGGCCGCGTAGCCCTGCGCATCGGGCGCGGCGCGCCGCAGCGCGTCGCGGCTTGCCAGTTGCACAACCAGGAACGTCAGCCCGACCGACACGACCTGCGGCGGATGCGTGGACGCATCGATATCCGCGGGGTCGAGCGTCAAGGCCCGCGCCACCGCATCGACCGCCGCCACGCCCGCTCTTTCAAGCGGCCGAGGGGCGGTCAATTCCGCCCTTTGCACCGCCGGCTCGCCGGTCTTCAGCGCGATGCGGACCAGGCCCGCCTCTTCTTCGAACACCAGGGTTTCGGGCACGGGCCTGCCCGCCGCCCGCCACTCGCGAGCGAGCACGATCGCGGTGCCCACGTTCGGATGCCCGGCAAAGGGAACCTCCCGGTCCGGGGTGAAGATGCGCACCCATGCCGTGTGCGCGGGGTCGCGGGCAGGCAGGACGAAGCTGGTTTCCGAGTAGTTGAACTCTCGCGCGATGCGCTGCATCTGCGCGGCGGTGAGCCCCTGGGCGTCGAGCACGACCGCCAGCGGATTGCCGCCATACGCGCGGTTGGTGAAGACATCGGCGGTGACATAACGGTAGCGCATGGAACCTCCTTTTCCAGCCGCGCGTAGCAGGCGGCGACGGCAAAAGTGTGCCCGCGCGGCCGGCCTGCGCACCAGACACAGAGCGGCGGAATCGGAGCCGTAACAGGAGGCGGCCCATCCTAGGGTAAGCCGCAATTTCCACGCCCAGGCGCTCCACGTACCGTTCCGATAAATATGTTTATCGTACAAAGTCGCAACCAGGAATCGGAGCAGCACGTGGTGTAGCAAAACCAACCCAAGGGGAAGTCGTCATGGAACGTCGCAGTGCGTTGAAACTGATGGGAGCCGCGGCCGGCCTGGCCGTGACAGGCAGAAGCTGGGCTCTTGACGGGCCCTACCCGTCCCGAACGATCAAGATCATTGTCTCTTCCACCCCCGGAAGCGCGACCGATCTTGCCGGCAGGCTGGTCGGCGACCTGCTGTTCGCCAAGTACGGCCAGAGCGTGGTGATCGAGAATCGCGCCGGCGCGGGCGGCGTGATCGGCATGCAGGCCGCCGCCGCGTCCAAGCCGGATGGCTACACCCTCACGACAGGCGGCCTTGGCCACAACGTGCTGCCACCCGCGACCTTGCGGGGGCTGCCGCTGGACATCCCCACGGCATTGCTGCCCATCGCCCAGGTTGCGGAATTCGTCAATGCGCTGGTGGTGCGGACCGACCACCCCGCCAACTCGGTGCCCGAGCTCGTCGAATACCTGCGCGCGAGCAAGCGCAAGCCGCTGTACGGCAGCAATGGCGTCGGCAGCTCGTCGCAGATGACCGCGGAGCTGTTTGCCATGCGCACCGGCCTGAAATTCGACCACGTTCCCTACAAGGGCGCGGCCGACGCCCTGGTGGGCACGGCCAACGGCGACCTGGACATCTGTTTCATGAATCTTCCGCCGACGCTGGCCATGGTGGAAGGCAAACGCCTCAAGGCCCTGGCCGTCACCAGCGCCTACCGGGCGCGGCAGTTGCCCGACGTGCCCACCATGCAGCAGCAAGGCATGAAGGATTTCGACGTGACCAGCTGGCTGGGCATGTATGCCCCCGCCAAGGTCGATCCCGCCATCATCGCCCAGCTCTCGCAGACCATCGTCAGCGGCCTTTCCACCCCCGAATTCCAGGCCCGCATCGTCGGCGCGGGGTTCGAGCCCAAGCTGCGCAATGCCGCGGAGTTCCAGGCGTTTTCGGCGGCGGAGTTCAAGCGCTGGAGCGAAGTCGCCCAGCAAGCCGGCATCGTGGTCGCCTACGGCGGGAAATAAGCCAGCCGAAAATGGCGGGGACGCCCCGAAGGGCGCCCCCGCCATTCCCTTTTCTGCCCGCGCTCAGGCCCGCGCCTGCCACACCTGCGGGTTGACCATGGCCTGCGGCGTCCGCCCGGCCAGCGCGTCCAGCAGGTTGGCCACGGCCAGGTCGATCATGGCCCGCCGCGTTTCATGGGTAGCGCTGCCCACGTGCGCCTGCAGCACCACGTTCGGCAGTTCGCACAGCGGGCTGGATGGCGGCAGCGGTTCCTGCTCCATGACGTCCAGGCCGGCGCCGGCGATCGTGCCGGCGCGCAGCGCCTCCACCAGCGCCGCCTCGTCCAGCACCGGCCCCCGCGCCGTATTGATGATGTAGGCCGTCGGCTTCATCAGGCCGAACTCCCGCTTGCCCACGGAATGGCGCGTTTCGGCGGACAGCGGGATATGGACGCTGAGCACGTCCGAAGACTTGAACAGCTCGTCGCGCGCGACGTACGTGGCCAGGCTCCCCACCGACGGATCTTCGCGGCGGTTGTGATAGATCACTTTCATATCGAACGCCTGCGCGGTGCGCGCCACCACCTTGCCGATGCGGCCCATGCCCAGCAGCCCCAGCGTCTTGCCGCGGATATCGGTGGTAAGGGGGAAGGCGCCCTGGGTCCAGGCGCCGCTGCGCACGAACGCATCGCCGGCCACCAGATTGCGGGCCAGACACAGCATCAGGCCGATCGTAACGTCCGCGACCGCGCCATCCAGCACGCCCGGCGTATTGCAGATAAGCACCCGGCGGCCCGTGGCGGCCTCCAGGTCGACGTTGTCGAAACCGACCGCGAAGTTGGAACTGACGGCAAGCGCGGGAAAGGCGTCGAGCAAAGCCTGGTCGACCCGGGTGCGCACCGTGCAGACCATGCCTGCGACCTGGGGACGAACCTCCGCCGGCACGGCTTCGGCGGGGTTCTGTCCCACCGGCACGTCGATGATCTCGCAGACGGCGGCGACGCGCTCGCGCAAGTCGGCCGGCAGCGGCGCGGAAACGATGATTTTGGGCTTTTGATTCATTGCGGCTCCATGAAGGTCAGGGTTCGATCGATTCGACGTCGGTGGCGAACACTTGCTGCTCACCGGCATCGACCAGGGAGGAATCCGTGGGATGGTCCAGGTAGCGGACGATCAGCCAGAATCCGTCCTGAGGGTTTTCGACGATCTCGGCGACGGCGCCATCGGCCATGCGCACGCGCACGCCGGGCTGCAGATCGACGAGGTTGATGGACTTGTTGTCGGCCATGTCGGCGGCTCCTTGCGATAGCCGCGGCTACAGCTCGAGTTGCGCGGACGGCACGCGCAGGCGGATGCCGTCCAGCTCGGGCTTCATGATCACCTGGCAGGACAGGCGGCTGGTGGCGCAGCGTTCCGGCACCACCTCCAGCAACGCCTCTTCGGCCATGCCTGGCGGATCGAGCCGGTCGAACCAGGCCGCGTCGACCTGGACGTGACAGGTGCCGCAGATGGCGCCGCCGCCACACTCGGCGACGATGCCTTCCAGCCCGTCGCGCCGCGCCGCTTCCATCAGCGACCAATCATCGGGAACGTCCAGCACCTGCTCGGCGCCGTCGGGCAATTCGAATACTGCTGAGGGCATGTCCACCACCTTTTTCAAGCAACGGTTTCCGGCGTGCCGATGCGCGGCACGCCCTTGATGAATTCGACCGGACTGTCCACCGCTTCGATCGCGGCCAGGCGTCCTTCCTGATAGCGTTCCACCAGCCATCCCTTGGCCGTGGGCAAAAGCACGTCGCGGCTGGGTTGCGCCGGATTCACGAGGCCCGCCATCTGCAGGCGCCGCCCATGCTGCTCGGACCAGAAGGTGGGCGGCCGTGGCGCCGGCGGGCTCTTGCCGGCGATGGCGGCGGCCGCGATGCGCGCCTGCGCCAGCGCGTTCTGCACGCTTTCTATCCGCGCGTGGCGCTGCAGTTCGCCGCGGAAGGCGCTGGCGCAATCGCCGATGGCGTACACGTCCGGCGCGGAGGTCCGGCAGCATTCGTCCACCACGACGCCATCCAGGCAGATCAGGCCTGACGCCTCGGCCACGGCAGTCTCGGCGATGGCGCCGATCGACACCAGGATCAGGTCCGCGTCCTCCGAGGAGCCATCGGCCAGGTGCGCGCGCCAGCCCGCCCCCGTGCGCTCCCAGTTCGCTACCGCCGCGCCGTGCCGTATCTCGATGCCGGCGTCGCGGTGTATGGAACCCATGCGCTCGGCGGTCGGTTCGGACACCTTCCCGCCCATGACGCTGCCGCCCTGCTCAAGCACCAGGACCTCTGCGCCCAGCTTGCGCGCCGAACACGCGGCCTCCAGGCCCAGGTATCCGGCCCCCAGCACCAGCAGACGGCAGCCGGGCCGCAACGCCACGCGCAGGCGGCGCGCGTCCTCCAGGCCGCGCACCGCGTAAACGCCCTCGCCCTCCACGCCGGCGATGCCGCGCGCCCGCGCGCCGGTGGCGAGCACGCAATGCTCATAGCTCACGCGGCGCCCGGATCGGGTGTGCACGATGCGCCCTGCCGTGTCCAACCGTTCCACGGGGTCGCCGGCCACGATGGTCACGCGCAACTTCTCATACGCGCCATCGGCCCGCAGGGCGATGCGCTCTTCGCTGGTGGCGCCCGTCAGCAAGGCCTTGGAGAGCGGCGGCCGCTCGTAGGGCGCATGCCGCTCGGCGCCGAACAGCGCCACGTCGCCTTCGATGCCTGCCGCGCGCAGCGCCCAGGCGCATTCGACGCCCGCATGTCCCGCGCCGATGATGGCCGTATGCACGTGGCTCAGGCGAGAAAGATCTTCCATACCGCTCAGGCTCCAAACTTCAGGGATACGTTGGCGCGTCCCGCCACCTGTTTCCAGCGCGCCAGCTCGACGCGATTCAATTCGGCGAAAGCCTCGGCCGACGAGGACTTGGGCTCGAAGCCCGCCGCGCTCAAGGTCTCGCGCGACGAGGCCTGGGCCATGCCTTCCTGCAGGGCCGCGCTCAGGGCCTGGACCACGGCCGGCGGCATGCCGGCAGGCCCGTACAGGCCCAGCCAGCTGGTCACGTCGAAATCCGCCACGCCCTGCTCGGCCATGGTGGGCACGTCCGGCAACTGCTTGCTGCGATAGCTGCTGGTGACCGCGATCGCCCGGATGGAACCCTTGCGGATCAGCCCCATCACGGGCGGCAGGTTGCTGAAGCTGAAATCCAGGTTGCCGTTCACCACATCGATCAGCATTTCGCCGCTGCCCTTGTAGGGCACGTGCAGCAGGTTCGCGCCCGTGCGCTGCGCGAAGAACGCGGTGGTCAGGTGCACCGACGTGCCTATGCCGTTGGACCCGTAATTCAATCCCTCCTTGCTGCGGGCGCGGGCCGCGGCGATCAGATCGTCGACGCTGCGGATCGGGGAGTCCGCGCGCACGATCAGCACGTTGATGAACTCGGCCATCTGGCCGATCGGCGCGAATGCCCGGGACATATCCAGCGGCAGACCGGTGACGGTGGCCATGGGCAGCACCATGCCGCCCAGCCCGTTGAGCAACAGCGTGTAGCCATCCGGCGGCGCCGCGGCCACGTGCTGGCTGCCTATCATGCCGTTGGCGCCCGGGCGGTTTTCCACGACCACGGGCTGCCCGAATTTCTTGCTGATGATCTCGCCCGCCAGGCGCCCGGCCACATCGGTGACGCCCCCGGGCGGGTACGGCACGATCAGGCGCATCGGCTTGGAGGGAAATGCCGCTTCGGCGGATCGCGCCGCCGGGGCCGAGCCCATCGCGGCCGCGGCGGCGATGGCTTTCAGTACAGTACGTCTATGCATGCTGCGACTCCAGGTATGGGCGCGCCCCGCCCTCAGCGGACGCGCCCTGATCGGAAGGAAAACCATCGAACTCCGGCTGGCGAGCCGGCGCCGAAAAAGCCGTGCGCTAGAAGAAGATCGTGAGCGCCTTGGAAAGCAGGACGTTCTGGTCCAGGTGGATCTCCCGCGAGAGCACCTTCCAGCGCCCGTCGCGGCGGCGCAGCACGTCTTCGCGCTTGCCGACGAACAGGCTGACCTCCGCCTGCAGGCGGTTCTGGTAGATCAGGAAGCGCGAGCGCACACGGACGCGCTCTCCCCCGCCCTCGTCGGGCGCCACCTCCAGCACGCGGATATTGGTCACCAGGTGGGACACCCGCGAGGCCGGCTCCTCGGCCCAGTGAATGCCCGTCCTGATCTGCGCCACCCGTTGCCGCAGCGTGTCGATGCCTTCGTCGAACCAGGCTGCGTCACGCGTGCCCGAATACTCCTGAGCCATGGCGTCGCGGCGCACGTTGCGCGTGAGCGGCATGCGGTAGCTGATGTCCTCGTCCAGCAACTCCAGCCAGGCGTCGAACTCGCGATGATCCAGCAGGTCCGCCTCGTAGTGCATGAAACGCTGCACCTGCCACCAGATCTGCATATCGTCGATGCTGGAATCCTGCGCGGCGATGGGCGCGTTGTCGGTGGGCGCGTTCATGCCGCCTTCTCCTGGGCGCGCGCGGCGCCGGCCATCAGCTCGTCCCAGGACAAGCCGTTCATGAATTGCGCCCATCGGCGGTAATAGATCCGGGCATTCTCTTCCGTGTACTCGCCGTTGACCGCGCAACCGGGAATCTCCGGCACCGGCTCGGCATGCCCCACGCCCATCTGGTAGTTGAAAAAGAGTTCGCGCGACATGGTGCCCATGCTGGCCTCGGTGGCGCCCGTCCAGTTCTCCATATCGTCCGACTCGGTCATGCCGCCGGGGCCCGAATAGCGCAGGAAGTAATGGCGCGCCGCTTCCTTGACCGCCTCGGGGGCATCCTTGTCCACCAGGTACATGCGCCACATTTCCATTTCGGTCGGGCTGATCGGGTGGAACACCGCCAGCGTGCGGGGCTGGCGCCCGTGGAAGGACATGTTCGGGAAAATCGTGCCGACGCTGGTCTGCACGCGCATGGCCGAACCCAGCGTGCGTTCGCGGCGCTCATGCACCTCGCGGTAATAGGCCTCGACTTCCGGGTAGCGCGCGTACTGCGGCGCGTATGGCCCTTCCTCGTAGAAGGGCAGCCGCCCCAGCAGCCCATGCCCCAGTTCGGGGAAACAGATGGCCGAGCGCGTCGCCGAGGGATCGCGCCGCCCCCTTCCGCCGCCCGGGCCGATGCCGACGATATCCACGGAACGATGGCTGATGTCGTGGTACAGATCGCCGATGAAATTTTCCGGCGCGAATTTCCAGTTGCACTTGACCCGCCACTTCTGCACGCCGCCGATGACCTCCGAGCCCCCGGCGCTGCCGTCGCGATGGTCCAGGGCAGCATCGAGATACAGCCGCATGTTGCCCAGATAATCGAGGAAAGGCGGCGCATCCGGATCCCATGTCGCCCACACCGCGCCCTTGTAGTTGACCACCTGTGCAACCGTCTTCAGGCCCCACTGCTTCTTGTCCAGCTCGCCCTTGTAATGCGTGGCGTGCCCCGGCACGCCAACGAGCTCTCCCGGCCGTTCCACCAGCTTGCCATCGGTGGAAAAGCTCCACCCGTGGTACGGACAGGTGAAGGTCCTGTTGTTGCCGTGATCGTAGCGGCACAGCTTCATGCCACGGTGCGCACAGCTATTGAGCATGACCTGGATCTGGCCCTGCCTGTCGCGGGTCAGGATCACGGACTCCGTTCCCATCCGGGAGACGAAATAGTCGTCCGGATTGGGCACCAGGCTTTCGTGTCCCACGAACAGCCAGGCCCGCGAAAACACCTGCCGCAGTTCCTGCTGGAAGATCTCGTCGTCGACGAAGATGGAGCGGCTGATCAATCCTTCGTCCGCCCGCACCAGTTCGTCTATCGCTTTACGCCCCATCGCCACTTCCCCTTGGAGATTGCCCGCAATCGGAGGGCTACGGCTTTTCCGCCGTGGCTGCCGCCGTGCGCAGTCGTGCTTCAGTGTTGTCGACGTGCGTGCGCGCCTGCTGACGCGCAAGCTCCACATCGCCCTTCTCTATGGCGGCGAACAGCGCTTCGTGTTCCTTTTGCGCCTGGGCGCCGCGGCCGGCTATCTTGGCCGACCGTGAACGCGAAACGCGCAGGTTCTTCTTGAGCAGCACCGCCAGGAAATCGAAGAAATTCAGGTAGTGTTCATTGCGGGTCGCCCGTGCCACGCAACGGTGGAACTCCATGTCGGCATCCACGCCGACCGCCACGTCCCCCGTGGCGATCGCATCGGCCATCTTGCGCAGGGCCCGGCGCATGGCGGCCAGGTCTTCCTCGCTGCGCCGCTGCGCCGCGAGCTGCGCGGCCTCGATCTCGAAGCCCCGGCGCAGCTCGACGATGCGCAGCACCTGATCGGCGTCGCCGATATCCGCAGCCTGCATGCGCAGCACGGAGGGCCGCGCCGTCTGCATGACGGTCAGGCCTCGGCCTTGCTTGCTCTGCACGATGCCATCGCCCTTCAGGCGCGAAACCGCTTCACGCAGCACAGTGCGCGAGACGCCCATGCGGGTGGCGATGATCTGTTCCGGCGGCAGCACTTCGCCGACCTGGTAATCTCCGCTGGTAATCTCTTCCAGCAGCATTTCGGTGACGCGGTCGGTCAGATTCGGCTCCGACTGCACGGGCGCGACCGAGTCTCTTTTCAACAGTGATCGAGAAGCTGAAGTAGGCATAAGGAAGTTTCTGTCCGAAAACGTTCATCATTGCCAGCCCGCGTTGCCTCGGCTGTGTGCGCCGGACGCAGGGCGTCGGCGTTGAAAATATGATAATCGTATAAAAAATCGGACGGATACTAGGGAAAGCGCGGATGCCCGCAGCCCAACCCACGCCGCAAGCCGCTAGACTATGACGGCCCGCCGCAATCCCATCCCTCAATCGCACCACGGGTTGCGCACCACAGGAATCCGCCATGGCCAGCAGCCCACGCACCTATTTCCTGAACCGCCTGCCGTCCGGCGAGCTCGGGCGCATCCTGCTCGGCCGCGAACGGTTCTTCCTGGAAAACGTCGGCGACATGAACGCAACCGTGGCGATGATCGAAGCGCATTGCCGGGAACATGGCCTGACCACCCGGATACGCAAGCAGCCCTACAACCCCGGCCTGTCGGGCTGGGACGCACTTCTCCTCGTTCCCACCTGGATCGGTTTGCTCGCAGCCACGGCCCTGGCTGCCCTCGGCCTGCGCGGGCCACGCACGGATCTGGTCATCACCCAGCGCAGCAACAGCCTGCTCGACATCCGCTATTGCGCGCCGCGCGCGCGCACTTGACGCAGCGCATCCCGCGGCCTGCGTCCGGCCGCTACACTATCCCATATATGGGGATGACCGACATGAAAGACAGTGCCGCGCACTCGGGTGAACTCACCATCGACGACGCATTGCGCCTGGCGCAAACCTGGGCCGCCGCCCATCACGCGGATGCCGACCGAAGCCGGAAATTCGCCGTCCAGTGGCATCAGGACACCCCGGCCTCCGACAGGCGCGGCGACGCCCTGCTCCGGGATCTGGCGTTCTTTTTCCAGGCCGCCTCGAAGGATGCCGCCTACTGGCAATCGGTCGGCGACTTTTCCGAAGAAGCCACGGGCGTCTGGGGCGTGCAGGCGCTCAAGGCGCTGGCCGGCCTGAATGCCGTGGGCCTGCTGGCCGCGGCGATTCTCCTGGCGGCGCACGGAGGCTCGGCCTACACCGCCGGCGCCATCGGCGCCTGCGTCCTGTTCCTGGCGGGCGTGCTGCTGGCCTATCCCGCGCTGCGGCTCATCCGGATATCCCGCAGCCGCGCCAATGCCGCCGCCGCGTCCCAAAGCCGTGAGGCCGGCAGCGCGTCGACCTGGGAGCAACTCCGGTCCGCCAACGACGCCAATCCCAACGTGGGGCGCCAGGAGCGCAAGCTGGCCGTCCGGCTGGCGGCGGTCATGGCCATCACCGCCACGATAGGCTGCGCCGTGCTGGTGACGACGGTCTGGCTCTAGCAACCACTTGGCCCATGCGCTGCCGCCCGGTAACAAGACCTTCGGCGGCGCCTGGCGGCAGCGCATCGGCAGGCAGGCCCTGGTTTGCTGCGGCCCGCCGTCTCAGGATAGAATTGCGGCCTTCCCGGATTCATCCCGCCTTCCGCCTACCCATGTAACTCCGCGACACCCGACCTCTCAGCCTTTTTTCAAGGCCCTCTCCGCCAGAGGTCTGTCGCGCGCGGCTACTTTTTCTTCGAAAGCAGCCTGCATCGGGTCCCCCCAGGTACCGCCAATCAGCCACCTCGTCGTGTCGACGCGGGCGCGAGCCTACCGTGCGCATCCGGCCTCTCGATCCACTGCACGGTCCATCAGGATCGAACACGCAACCCTGCATACTTCATGATATCCCGCTCCCCACGCCAAGAATGGCTGTCCAATATCCGAGGAGACCTCCTCGCCGGCCTGGTCGTCGCGCTTGCCCTCATCCCTGAAGCGCTCGCCTTTTCCATCATCGCGGGCGTCGATCCGCAAGTCGGCCTGTACGCGGCATTCAGCATCGCGGTCGTGACCGCCATCGCCGGCGGACGACCAGGCATGATCTCCGCAGCGACGGGCGCGGTCGCCCTGCTGATCACATCCCTGGTCAAGGACCACGGCGTCCAGTACGTATTCGCTGCGGCGATCGGGGCGGGAATCCTGCAGATCGTCGCGGGATTCTTGAAACTGGGCGGGCTGATGCGTTTTGTTTCACGTTCGGTCATCACCGGCTTCATCAACGCCCTGGCCATCCTGATTTTCCTGGCGCAGCTTCCCGAGCTGACGAACGCGCCCACGGCCGTCTATATCCTCGTCGCGGCGGGCCTGGCCATCATCTACACGCTTCCCCGAATCACGAAGGCGGTTCCTTCGCCGCTGGTATGCATAATCATCCTCACGGCGATCACGATGTTCATGGGCCTCGACGTGCGGACCGTCGGGGACATGGGCTCCTTCCCGAACGCGCTGCCGTCCTTCCTGTTGCCCGCCGTCCCCCTGTCCTGGGAGACAGTGCAGATCCTCTTTCCCTACTCGCTCGCCATCGCGCTCGTCGGCCTGCTCGAGTCCCTGATGACTGCCTCCATCATCGACGACTTCACAGATACCCCCAGCGACAAAAACCGCGAATGCAAAGGCCAGGGCATCGCGAACATCGTCGCGGGGCTGCTTGGCGGCATGCCGGGCTGCGCCATGATCGGCCAATCCGTTATCAACGTGAAGTCCGGCGGGCGCGGGCGGCTATCGTCACTCACCGCCGGCGTGCTGCTCCTCATCATGGTCGTGTTCCTTGGGCCGTGGGTAAAGCAGATCCCCATGGCCGCGCTGGTGGCCGTCATGATCATGGTGTCGATCAGCACCTTCAGTTGGCGCTCCATCAAGGACCTCTTCACACACCCCAAGAGTTCGTCCTTCGTCATGTTGACGACGGTCGTCGTGGTCGTCGCCACGCACAACCTCGCCATGGGCGTTCTCGCCGGCGTGCTGCTCAGCGCAGTCTTCTTCGCATCTAAGGTGCAACGCGTGCTCAGCGTCGGGTCCGCCCTGGAGGCCGGCGGAGCGACGCGGAAGTACATCGTCCGCGGACAGGTGTTCTTCGCGTCGTCGGAGGCGCTGGTCTCCGAGTTCGACTTCAAGGAAGACGTCAAGAACGTATTGCTCGACCTTTCGCACGCGCACTTCTGGGACATCACCGCGATCGACACGCTGGATCGCATCGTGCACAAATTCCGCAGGAACGGCGTGGAGGTCACGCTGCATGGCCTGAACCGCGCAAGCATGACCATGGTGGAAAAATACGCCACGCACGACAAGCCCCAGGCTTGCGCCGCGCCGCTCTCTCATTGATCCTCGAGACCCTCGCCCGGCCGTTCGTCGTTGCTGCGAACGGCTGGAGAAACCGCTGCTCCTCGCAAGGCCCGCGGCTGAGTTTTTGCCTCAGTATCCGAGCAGCGACTCGCGGCCAGAGACTTATGGCCAAAGACTTCGAGTAAAGCTCCGTGGCAGAGCAAATGAAAAAGGCCGTCAGTGATTTCTCACTGACGGCCTTTTGAACTACTGGTCGGGACGGCGGGATTCGAACTCGCGACCCCTTGCACCCCATGCAAGTGCGCTACCAGGCTGCGCTACGCCCCGAAAGAAAAAGAGTATAGCAGAACAAAAAATTGTTTGCACGCATTCGTGCAAAAAAGTGCTGAATACTCAAAAAAATTTGCGCCCCGTGTTCGTCGATCGCATCAAATGCATGCGGACGGCGGCGCGCGGGGCGCAAGGTATTGCCGTTGGCGACGCGCGACGCTTCGAACGTGCGCGCTGCCGGTACTGCGAAGTAACGGTATGGCGAACAAGTAGCGGCGCGACGCGCCGCGTTTGCTCTCAGGCAGCCGGCGTTGCGCTGGCGCTGCTTGCGGCGCCAGTTGTGTTGGCCGCGGTGCCCAGGGCTTCTGCCAGCATGGTCGAGACGTTGCCGAGCTCGTTGCGCAGGGCTTGCATCTCGGCGCCGGATAGACGCACGGCCGCGTCCTGGTCGTGCGGCACGTCGCGCGCGTCGCCCAGGCGATTGCGCGCGCCGCTGATCGTGAAGCCTTGTTCGTACAGCAAGGAACGGATGCGGCGGATCAGCAGCACTTCGTGATGCTGGTAATAACGGCGGTTGCCGCGCCGCTTCACCGGCTTGAGCTGCGTGAATTCCTGTTCCCAATACCGCAAGACATGGGGCTTGACGCCACACAGGTCGCTGACTTCACCGATGGTGAAGTAACGCTTGGCGGGGATGGGCGGTAAGGTGACGGTGGATTCTGTACGTGTCATAAGAGAATTTTATGCCGCGATACGTGGAGTGCCGATAACAATTACCGACAAAGCGTATCACTCCGCGGCGTCGTCGGATGCAGCAGGCACCGCCTGCTCCACCACGCTCTTGAGTTTCTGACTCGCATGGAACGTAACCACGCGGCGTGCGGCGATGGGAATGGTCTCGCCGGTCTTGGGATTGCGGCCCGGGCGCGGGGGTTTGTCGCGCACCTGGAAATTGCCGAAGCCCGAGAGCTTCACGGAATCTCCGCGCGCCAAGGCGTCGCGGATTTCCTCGAAGAAAGTATCGACGATGTCCTTGGCTTCGCGCTTGTTCAGGCCGACCCGCTCAAAGAGCAGTTCGGCCAGCTCGGCCTTGGTCAGGGTGCGTGGCTCGGCAAGCATACTGTTCCCCATGGTTCAAGCACGCTGGCGCGCGCCGTGCGCGGCCACCAAGGCATCCTTGATGCGCGCCAGGCAATCCGCTACCCGGGCTTCGTCCAGCGTGACCTCAGTGTCCTGTAGCCAGAACCGGAAAGCAAGGCTTTTCTCGGTCACGGGCTCGCCGCCCTGGGACTTCTCGCGCCACACGTCGAACAGTCGCACGTCCTGCACCACCGCCAGTTGCGGGTCCGCCTTGACGGCCGCCGCGACGGTATCCAGCATGGACTGCAGCGACACGTGCGCATCGACCCACAGGGCCAGGTCGCGCATTACCACCGGCTGGCGCGACAGCTCGCGCACTTGCGGCAGCTCGCCTTCCGACAGGATCTCGACGTCCAGCTCGAATACGACGGGCGCGTGCGCCAGGTCGGATTGCTGCGCCCAGCGCGGGTGCAGTTCGCCGATCCAGCCCGCGTGGCGGCCGTCGAGTTCGATGCGGGCGCTGCGGCCCGGATGCAGGGCGGGATGGGCGGCGGCCTCGAAACGCAGGCGGCCGCCGCGAATGCCGAACAGCGCCTCGACATCCATCTTCACGTCATAGAAGTCCACCTGGCGCGTCGGCACGCCCCACTGCTCTTCCGCTGCCGGCCCCCAGGCCGCGCCGGCCAGCCTCAGCGGCTGGCGTACGCCGGCCACTTCCAGCGGGCCGTCCTGTGCGGACGCGTCGCGCATGAACACGCGGCCCAGTTCGAACAGGCGCACGCGGGACTGCTTGCGGTTGGCGTTGTGGCGGATGTTGGCCACCAGGCCGCCGATCAGGCTGGAGCGCATGACCGACAGATGGCTCGCAATGGGATTGACCAGGCGGACCGGGTTGTCGTTGCCCGCGTAGTCGCGTTCCCAATCGGCCTCGACAAAGCTGTAGTTCACGACCTCCTGGTAGTCCTGCGCGGCGGTCAGGCGGCGCAGCGCATGGGCGCCGCGGCGGATCTCCGGCTGCGAGAACATCTTGGCGCGCGCCATCGGCGGCACGGCGGGAATGTTCTCGAAACCGTAGATACGGGCCACTTCCTCGATCAGGTCCTCTTCAAGCTCCAGGTCGAAGCGGTAGGACGGCGGCGTCACGATGAAGTCGTCGCCCTCTACCGCGTACTCCAGGCCCAGGCTGCCGAAGATCTTCGCGACGTCGGCCTGGGTGACCGGCACGCCCAGCACGCGATGGCAGCGCGCCAGGCGCATGCGCACCGGCAGGCGCTTGGGCAGATTGACGATCTGGTCGTCCAGCGGACCGGCCTGGCCGCCGCAGATGTCGACGATCAGCCGCGTGATGAATTCGATGTGCTCGGGGATCGTGGCGAAGTCCACGCCGCGTTCGCCTCGGTGGCTCGCCTCGGAGCTGAACTTGTAGCGGCGCGCGCGGCCGGCCAGCGCTTCCGGCCACCAGAACGCGGCTTCCAGGTAGATGTTCTGCGTATCCAGCGTGACCGAGGTGGCCTCGCCGCCCATGATGCCGGCCAGGCTTTCGACCTGCTCGCCCGCGGCGACCACGCCAACCTTGGGATCCAGCGTCACGGTCTGGCCGTTCAGCAGTTCGAGGGTCTCGCCTTCGCGGGCCCAGCGCACGCAGAGGTCGCCCTGGATCTTGTCCAGGTCGAAAACGTGCGACGGGCGGCCCAGTTCGAGCATGACGTAGTTGGAAATGTCCACCAGCGCCGACAGCGAGCGCTGGCCGGCGCGTTCCAGCCGCGTCTTCATCCAGTCGGGCGTTGCCGCGCGGGCGTTGACGCCGCGGATCACCCGGCCGCCGAAACGGCCGCACAGGTCAGGCGCCTCGACCTTGACCGGCAGGCGTTCGTCCAGCGTCACGGGTACAGCGGCGGCCGTCGGCACCGACAGAGGCGCGCCGGTCAGGGCCGCAACCTCGCGCGCCACGCCCAGGATGGACAGGCAGTCCGCGCGGTTGGGCGTCATCTTCAAGGTGAAGAGCGTGTCGTCCAGGTCCAGCGCCTCGCGGATGGACTGGCCCGGCACCATGTCGGCAGGCAGTTCCAGCAGGCCGGCATGGTCTTGCGACAGGCCCAGTTCGCGCGCGGAGCACAGCATGCCCGACGATTGCACGCCGCGCATCTTGGCCACGCCGATCTTCATGCCGCCGGGCAGTTCCGCGCCCACGCGGGCCAGCGGCACGGTCAGGCCGGCCGCGGCGTTGGGCGCGCCGCATACGATCTGCAGGCGTTCGCCCGAGCCGTCGTCCACTTGGCAGACGCGCAGCTTGTCCGCATCCGGATGCGGGGCGATTTCGACGATGCGAGCCACCACCACGCCCGAAAAAGCGGGCGCGGCGGGAACGGTGTCTTCGACTTCCAGGCCGGCCATCGTGAGCCGGTGCGCGAGTTCGTCGGTTGCGATCGGGGGATTGACCAGCGTACGCAGCCAGGATTCGGGAAATTGCATGATCAGCCGTGGGTTATTCGTTGAACTGGCGCAGGAAGCGCAAATCGCCTTCGTAGAACTGGCGCAGATCGTTGACGCCGTAGCGCAACATGGTCAGGCGCTCAAGCCCGGAACCGAAGGCGAAGCCGATGTAGCGCTCGGGATCGAGACCGAAGTTGCGCACCACTTGCGGGTGCACCTGGCCCGAGCCGGAGATCTCCAGCCAGCGGCCGCGGTTCGGCCCCGAGGTGAACATCATGTCGATCTCGGCCGACGGTTCCGTGAACGGGAAGAACGACGGGCGGAAACGCACGACGAGATCGTCGCTTTCAAAGAAGCAACGCAGGAAATCGGTGTACACGCCCTTCAGGTCGGCGAACGAGATGTCTTCGGCGATCCAGAGCCCTTCCACCTGGTGGAACATGGGCGAGTGCGTGGCGTCGCTGTCGACGCGGTAGGTGCGCCCCGGCGCGATGACCTTGATGGGCGGCTTGTGCATGCGGGCATAACGCACCTGCATGGGGCTGGTGTGCGTGCGCAGCAGCAGCGGCAGGCCGTCCGCGTCGTTCATGTCGACGTAGAACGTATCCTGCATGGACCGCGCCGGGTGATCCAGGGGATTGTTCAGCGCGGTGAAATTGGTCCAGTCGTTTTCCACTTCGGGGCCGTCGGCCACATCGAAGCCGATGGAACGGAAGATCTCTTCCACGCGTTCCCAGGTGCGGATCACGGGATGGATGCCGCCAGGCACGCGGCCTCGGCCCGGGAGGGTGACGTCAATGGTTTCGGATGCCAGCCGGGCATCCAGTTCCGCCTGCGCCAGCGCGGCGCGGCGCAAATTCAGGAGCTCTTCGACCTTCTGCTTGGCCTGATTGATCCGGGCGCCCATCTCGCGCTTCTGCTCGGGATCGAGCTTGCCCAGGGCCTTCAGCAGCACCGTCAGCGCGCCTTCCTTGCCCAGGAACCGAGCCTTTGCGTTTTCCAGCGCGGCGGCGTCGGGAGCCGCGGCGAACCGTTCTTGCGCCTGGGAGACCAGGTCGTCAACCGTTTGAGTCATGAAATCCAGCCTTCAAAACGCAAACGGGGCCATTACAGCCCCGTTTGCAGCGATGCGCGATGAGTTAAAGCGCGCGATCAGGCAGCCAAGGCAGCCTTGGCTTGCTGCACGATGGCGGCGAAGCCGGCCTTGTCGCGCACGGCCAGATCGGCCAGGACCTTGCGGTCGAGTTCGATCGAAGCCTTCTTCAGGCCAGCGATGAACACGCTGTAGCTGACGCCATGTTCACGGACGGCGGCGTTGATACGCGTGATCCACAGAGCGCGGAACGTGCGCTTCTTGTTGCGGCGGTCGCGGTAGGCGTATTGGCCGGCGCGCATGACCGCCTGCTTGGCGATACGGAACACATTACCGCGGCGGCCGCGGTAACCCTTGGCGGCGGCAATGACTTTTTTGTGACGGGCACGGGCGGTTACGCCGCGTTTGACGCGAGGCATAGTAGATCTCCCTTAGATCAAGCGAAAGGCATCATGGCCTTGACGGAGGCCACGTTGGAGTCATGACCGCCGTGGAACCGCGCAGTTGGCGCTTGTTCTTGGTGGTCTTCTTGGTCAGGATGTGACGCTTGAACGCCTGACCACGCTTGATGGAGCCGCTGCCGCGAACCTTAAAGCGCTTGGAGGCGCTTTTCTTGGTTTTCATCTTGGGCATGTTGATTCCCTAAACTAAAACACGCATTGTTGATTTATATGACGCCAGGTGCTTGACGCGCATACGGCCGATGAAGCCCTATGCCGCGGCAAAACTTGTCTACCTGTTGCCACTTCTGGGGTACTGCTGGGGGTACTGCTGGGGGTACTGCTAGATTTACTGCTTGGCTTACCGCCAAAGGCGCGGCCGGGGCCTTCACCCCGAGGCCTTCACCCGAGCCGGCGTTGCTGCCGGCCCTGCCCGCCTCATTCTTCCCGGCAGGCAAATGTAGCCCAGACCCGGGAAAGCCTTTGATTATATGGTGATTTCCCGTAGTTTGTCGAGCGAAGGGCTGGACGGGCCCGGCAGGGTCCAGCCCGCGGAAGCGGGCCGCGCGATCATACCCCCGCCCGCCGGTACTGCACCGCCTGGGCGACGTGGCGCGCGGCCAGGATGTCCTCGCCGTCGAGATCGGCGATGCTGCGGGCGACCCGCAATGCCCGGTGCAGGGCCCGGCCCGATCCTGCCAGCCGCCGCATGGCCTGCGACAGCAGGGCCCGGGCCTCGCCATCCATGCGGCAATGCTCGTCCAGTTCGGCGCCCGCCAGCGCGGCGTTCGGCTTGCCCTGGCGGGCCATCTGGCGCTGGCGGCAATCCGCCACGCGTTCGCGCACGGGGCCCGATGGCTCGCCGGGCGGACCGGACATCCAATCGGGGTCGGATGGAGGCAGGCTGACGTGCAGATCGATACGGTCCAGCAAGGGACCGGATATCTTGCCAACGTAGCGCGCCACCTGGTCCGGCGTGCAGGCGCAAGCCCTGGCCGGATGCCCGCGCCAGCCGCAAGGACATGGATTCATGGCGGCCACCAACTGGAAGCGGGCGGGAAACTGCGCCGTATGCAGCGCCCGGGCGATGACCACCCTGCCCGCCTCCAGCGGCTCGCGCAGGGCTTCCAGCGTGCGGCGGTTGAATTCGGGCAGTTCATCCAGGAACAGCACGCCCCGGTGCGCCAGGCTGATCTCGCCCGGGCGCGGGCGGCTGCCGCCGCCCACGAGCGCCGCCACCGAAGCGGAATGGTGCGGCGCCCGGAATGGCGGCTGCTCTCCCAGGGCATCGGGCATGCCCGCCAGGGCAGCCAAGGCCGCGGCCTCCAGGGCCTCGCTCCGCGCCAGGGGCGGCAACAGGCCGGGCAAACGCGCGGCCAGCATGCTTTTGCCCGCCCCGGGGGGGCCGATCATCAGCAGGCTGTGCCCTCCGGCCGCGGCGACTTCCAGCGCCCGCCGCGCGCCGGCCTGCCCGCGCACGTCCGACAGGCACGGGGCGGGCGCAGCCGCGGGCCAGGGCCGGGGGATGGCGTCAGGCAAGCGGCAAGCGCCAGCCGCATGCGCCGCCACGTCGGCCAGGCTGCGCGCCGACAATACCCGCAGGCTCGGCACCCAGGCGGCCTGCTCGGCGCTGCCGGCCGGCAGGATGAGCGTGGCGCCCGGCGCCTCGCGCGCGACGCTCAGCGCGATGACCAGCGGCGCGGCGACGGGCACCAGCGCTCCCGTCAGCGAAAGCTCGCCGGCCAGCACCAGGTCCGCCAGAGCGGGGGCCGGCGCCCGGGCATCCGGAACGCCATCGCCGGAGGAAGCCCCCAACTGGCCGGAAGCCAGCAGCAGGCCCAGGGCGATCGGCAGGTCGAACCGGCCGGATTCCTTGGGCATGTCGGCAGGCGAAAGATTGACGGTGATACGCCCGGGCGGAAACTCGAACCCGCTGTTCTGAATGGCCGCGCGCACGCGTTCTCGACTTTCCCGCACCTCGACGTCCGGCAAGCCCACCACGTTGAAACTGGGCAGACCGGGCCCCAGGTGCGTTTCCACGCGCACCGCGTGGGCATCCAGGCCGCTGAGGGCCCGGCTGGCAAGCACGGCTAGCGTCAAGGCGTTCTCCATGGATGGACGGAAAGCGCCAGTATCCGCAAAGACGGGGAGGCGCGCGCCCCCGGCAGAGACAAAACCATCGCGCCCTAGCGCGGCGGCAGGGGCGCCCGTCCGCAAAAACGGCCGCTCGACGCGGCCGCAGGAATGCTGCCCAGCCCGGCCGCTGCGCAGCCGGCGGCGCCTATTTGTCCAAGGCGGACAGGCGGGATTCCAGTTGCTGCACCTGGGCGGCCAATTGATCCACGCGGGCCCGGGTGCGGGCCAGCAGATCGGCCTGAACGTCGAACTCCTCGCGCGTCACGAGGTCCAGCTTGGAGAACGCCTGCGTCATCATCGCGCGCACATTGCGCTCCACGTCCGCGGCCGGACTGCGGGCGATCAGGTCGGAGAGGTTCTTCTGGATGTCTTCCATCCACTGGGTGCGATTGTTCATGACTGCCTCACTGTGTGCTTGATGCCCCAAGTGTAGTGCGTCGGAACGCCCCTTCCGGAAAGCCGGGCAAAAAAAAGGGCGGGCCGCATGCGGTGACCGCCCTTCAAAGCACAGGAGAAAACCGGGCTGCCATGGCGGCAACCCCCTACCAACATCAATACTTCAATACGTACCTGACCGCTGGCCGCGGTCCCAGCCGATCACCGATCGGCATGAACTGTTGTCGATTCTTCTTCAGCCGACGATAGGTAACAAGCTAATGGGTGTAAACCCTCGTATCAGGCGAACGGCCTCGCGCTCGCCGTTCCGCGGCCCGCCGACGAGCCCGCGGACCTTCCCCGCATTCGTCCAAGAGCCATGTGCCGCAAGGCTTGGCGGCTAGCCGCCGATTTCTCCGCGGCTGGCAAATTAGGGGCATATGCAGATATGAATCGCAATATAAGCCGCATCAATTCGCAACACATAACGAGCGCAAAACATATTTGGTTTCATCTGCAAGACTCACGCCGCGCGCACCAAATTGAAGCCGGCCCCGGGTGCATGCCGCACCATGCTGGTGCGGGCGCGCACGAATTGCGGGCGTTTTCCCTTTCCTTCCGGCGCGGCTCCACATGGCATGGAATTTGCTTGATACCGAGTGCCAACGTGCAACCATGAGAGGAAATGCCATGAAACTCATCATCGCCATCATCAAGCCCTTCAAGCTCGACGAAGTGCGGGTGGCTCTATCCGGAATCGGCGTCCAGGGCCTGACCGTCACCGAAGTCAAGGGATTCGGCCGCCAGAAGGGCCACACCGAGCTGTACCGCGGCGCGGAATACGCCGTCGACTTCCTGCCCAAGCTGCGCGTCGAGGCCGCCGTGCCGGACCACCTCGTCGATCAGGTCATCGAGGCAATCGAAATGGCCGCTCGCACCGGCAAGATCGGCGACGGCAAGATCTTTGCCGCCCCCCTGGAACAAGTCATCCGGATCAGAACAGGCGAAGCCGGCGAAGCGGCGCTCTGAACGAATAGAAAAAGACTCATTGGAGCCTGAAAATGGATAAAGCGGATATTTCCTGGTTGCTCGTCTCTACCCTGCTCGTATTGATGATGGCCGTGCCTGGCCTGGCGATGTTCTATGGCGGCCTGGTACGCAGCAAGAACGTGCTTTCCGTGCTGCTGCAAGTGTTGTGCACGTTCGTGCTGGGCCTGGTTCTCTGGTTCATCTACGGATACTCCCTCGCGTTCACCGAGGGCAACGCCTTCTTCGGCGGCCTGTCGCGCGCCTTCTTCTCGGGGATCTTCAATCCGGCCGATGGCTCGTACGCCATGTCGAACTCCCTGACGGAACTGCTCTTCGCGTCGTTCCAGGCCACCTTCGCCGGCATCACGTGCGCGCTGATCGTCGGCAGCTTCGCCGAACGCGCGCGCTTCTCGGCGGTGCTGGTGTTCACCGTGATCTGGTTCACATTCGCCTACGTGCCGATCGCGCACATGGTGTGGTTCGCGTCGGAAACGGCGCCCGGCCTGCTCAACGCCAAGGGCGCGCTGGACTTCGCCGGCGGCACCGTGGTGCACATCAACGCGGGCGTGGCCGGCCTGGTGGGCGCCTATGTGGTCGGCAAGCGCGTGGGCTACGGCCGCGAAGCGATGCAGCCGCACAACCTGCCCATGACGTTCGTCGGCGCCGCCCTGCTGTGGGTGGGCTGGTTCGGCTTCAACGCGGGCTCGGCGCTGGCGGCCAATGAAAACGCCACCCTGGCCTTCTTCAACACCATGATCGCCACCGCGGGCGCGGTCCTGGCCTGGCTGTTCACCGAGTGGGCCGTCAAGGGCAAGCCCTCGATGCTGGGCGCCGCCTCCGGCGCCGTCGCCGGCCTGGTCGGCATCACTCCCGGAGCCGGCCTGGTCGGCCCGGTTGGCGCCCTGGTCATCGGCGTGGTCGCGGGCGCGATCTGCGTCTGGGGCGTGAACGGCCTGAAGCGCCTGCTGCGCGCCGACGATGCGTTGGACGTGTTCGGCGTGCACGGCGTAGGCGGCATCGTCGGCGCGCTGCTGACCGGCGTGTTCAATGCGCAGGTCCTGGGCGGCCTCGGCCTGGCCGAACCGGGCATGATCGGCCATCAGCTTTGGGTTCAGCTGGAAGGCGTGCTGCTGACCATCGTCTGGTCCGGCGTGGTCGCCTGGATCGCGTACAAGATCGCCAACGCCCTGTGCGGCATGCGCGTGCCGGAAGACCAGGAACGCGAAGGCCTGGACGTCACCAGCCACGGCGAATCGGCCTATCATAGTTAGGCCCACCCCCGAGGCGCTTTGCGCCTCCCACTCAAGGGGGGCGCGGCGGATGGACCGGCTAAGCCGGATCCATCGCCGCCTCGATCGGGTCGGCAGCAATTGCTAGATTGCGGAATGGCAAAAGCCCGGACCTTGCGGTTCCGGGCTTTTCTTCGAGTGGGGCGAAGCCGTTCTTAGCCCGGGCCCAGGGCGTCCAGATCGACCGGCAAGGCGCGGTTCAGGGCCGCGGCCACCTTGACGCGCAGGGCATTGGAATGCGCGCGGCGCACTTCGCGCTTCACGTCCAGCAACTGCTGCGGGTGCATGGAGAACTCGGTGAGGCCCAGGCCCAGCAGCAATCGCGTCATGCGCGAATCGCCCGCCATCTCCCCGCATACCGCGACCGGCTTGCCGGCCCGCTCGCCCGCGTTGATGGTGTGGGCGACCAGGCGCAGCACCGCCGGGTGCAGCGGGTCGTACAGGGCGGCCACGTCGTGGTCCCCACGGTCGATCGCCAGCGTGTACTGGATCAGGTCGTTGGTGCCGATGGAAAGGAAGTCCAGCGCCTGCGCGAAGGGCTCGATGGCGATGGCGATGGCGGGCACCTCGACCATGGCGCCCACTTCCATGTGCGGCGCATAGGCCTGGCCGCGGGCGTCGAGTTCGCGCCGGGCGGATTCGATGGCCGCCTTGGTCGCCACGACCTCGTGCATGTGGGCGATCATCGGAATCAGCAGGCGCACGGGCCCATGGGCCGACGCCCGCAGGATGGCGCGCAGCTGGGTTGCGAACATTTCCGGGCGCGCCAGGCAATAGCGGATGGCGCGCTGGCCCAGGGCGGGGTTGGTGGCCACGGTGGCCTCGCCGTCCAGGGTCTTGTCCGAGCCGATGTCGAGCGTCCGTATCGTGACGGGCCGGCCGGCCATCACCTTCACGACGGACGAATAGGCTTCGTACTGCTCTTCCTCGCCCGGCAGGTCCGGCCTCCCCATGAACAGAAACTCGCTGCGGAACAGCCCGATGCCATGCGCGCCGGAAGCCAGCGCCAGCGCGGCCTCCTCCGGCAGCTCGATATTCGCGTGCAGCACGATGTCGATGCCGTCCAGCGTGACGGACGGTTCGTCGCGCAGCAAGCCGAGTTCGGCGCGCTCGTCCGCATAGGCGGCCTGGCGGCGGCGGTACTCTTGCAGGATGCGGTCGGAAGGGTTCACGATCACCGCGCCGGCGGCGCCGTCGATGATCAGCATGTCCCCGTCGCGGACCAGTTCGCGCACGTTGCCCATGGCCACGACCGCGGGCACGCCCATGCTGCGCGCCACGATCGCGGTATGAGAGGTGGGGCCTCCCAGATCGGTCACGAAGGCCGCGAAACGCCCCCCGCGCAGCCGCAGCATGTCGGCGGGCGAGATATCGTGGGCCACGACCACCAGCGCGTCGTCGCCGCCCATGTGGGACATGTCGGGCAGGATCGCCGACGAGCCCGCCAGCACGTGCAGCACCCGTTCGATGACCTGGCGCACGTCGGCGCCGCGCTCGCGCAGGTACTCGTCCTCCATCGCGTCGAACTGCTGCCCCAGGATCTGCCCCTGCGTGGTCAGCGCCCATTCGGCGTTGTAGTGGCGCTCGGCGATCAGAGCCAGCGTCTGCTCGGCCAGCAACGGATCGCCCAGCAGCAGGCCGTGCACGTTCAACATGGCGCCCAGCTCGCGCGGCGCATCGGCAGGCAAGGTATCGGCCAGTTGCTGCAATTCCTGCTGCGCCGCCGCCAGGGCCTCGGTCAGCCGGCTGCTTTCGGCCGGCACATCCTCTGGCGAGATGCGGTAGTGGGCGACTTCCAGCGCCGCGGCTCCCATGACGACGGCCCGCCCGATGGCATATCCCTTGGCGACGCCTTTGCCATAAAGGCACACGACGGGACTGGCAGAGCCAGCCCCGTCGTGTGCGGTGTCCATAAGGGTCGTAGACGTGCCGGCCTGGGCTGCGCTCAGGCCGGCCGATTCAGAAGACGTTCTATTCCTGCTCACCGAATTTGCTGTCGAACAGAGTTTCAATTTCCGAAAGGGCTTGCTCGGCATCATTGCCCGAAGCCTCCAGCCTGACCGTCACGCCCAGCCCGGCCGCCAGCATCATGACGCCCATGATGCTCTTGGCATTTACGCGCTGCGCGCCACGCGAGATGAAGATCTCGCTGGAGAATTTGCTGGCCAGTTGCGTCAACTTGGCGGCCGCCCGGGCGTGCAGGCCCAGTTTATTGCTGATGACGATGTCTGTATTAGGCATAGGAAATATTATGACCGCGGCTGGAGCGCCGCGGGTGTGGATTGCAGCAAAACGCCGATCCGCTTCATCGGCGTGAAAAATACCTGCCGACATCATAGGGCAAATTCCGGCCCGTCAGTCTACACGCAAGACGCCCTGCACTCCGCCGGCCAAGGCCTTTTCACGGGTTTCGGCCAAAGGCAGGCCGCGGTAGGTCAAGGCCCTCAGCAGCATCGGGGTATTCAGCCCGGCCAGCACGCAGCATTGGATGCCCTGGGCCTGGGCGTCGGCGACGGCCCGCTTCGCGATATTGGCGGGCGTGGCGCCGATCAGGTCGGTCAGCACCAGCACCCCGCCGCCGTGCTCCTGTTCGAGGATGTCCTTCAGGACGTCCGGCGCCAGGTCGTCGGGCCGGTCTTCCGGCTGGATATCGTGAATGGCCAGCATGCCGTCAAGGTTGCCCATGACGTGGCTGGCGCATTCGCGCATCGCCGCGCCCAGGGGCGCGTGCACGACGATGACAATACCCGTGGTCATGGCGGAATCCTGGCGCTCAGGCCGCGGCTTTGTCCGCCACGGCTTTTTCCAGCGCCGAGACGAACATGCCCGCGACATCGAAGCCGGTCTGTTCTGCGATTTCCACGAAACAGGTGGGGCTGGTGACGTTGACTTCGGTTACGTAGTCGCCGATGACGTCCAGGCCGACCAGCAACAGGCCGCGCGCGGCGAACTTGGGCGCGACGGCCTCGGCGATCTCCCTGTCGCGCGGCGACAGTTCCTGGGCCACGCCGCGCCCGCCGGCCGCCAGGTTGCCGCGGGTTTCGCCGGCCAGCGGAATGCGGGCCAGCGAATACGGCACGGGCTCGCCGCCGATCAGCAGGATGCGTTTATCGCCCTTGACGATGTCGGGGATGAAGCGCTGCGCCATGATGGTGCGCGCGCCGTTGTCCGTCAGCGTCTCGAGGATGGCGTTCAGGTTCGGATCCTTGGGCTGGAGCCGGAACACGCCGGTGCCTCCCATGCCGTCCAGCGGCTTCACGATGACGTCGTGGTGCGCGTCGTGGAAGGCCTTCAGGCGGGCCATATTGCGGGTCACGAGCGTAGGCGCCGTGAATTCGCTGATTTCGGTGATGGCCAGTTTTTCGGGATGGTTGCGGATCGCGGCGCCGCCATTGAATACCCGGGCGCCCTGCGCCTCGGCGTATTCGAGGAGATGCGTCGAATACACGTATTCCATGTCGAACGGCGGGTCCTTGCGCATGACCACCGCGCCGAAATCCGCCAGCGGCAGATCCTGGGCGGCGGATTCGCGCCACCAGTCGTGGCCGTGCAGATCGGCGTCCGCGACCAGTTCGATGGGCGTGGCGACGGCCTTGACCACGCCGGCCTCGATGTAGAGATCGCCCTGCATGGCCACGCTGAGCGTATGGCCGCGCGCCACGAGGGCACGCATCATGGCGACTGAGCTGTCCTTGTACGCCTTAAGCAGCGGCAAGGGATCCAAAACGAACAAAACGTGCATCGCGACACCCTGAACGGACGCCGCCTTCCCTCGCGGGAAGGCGGCTTTGTGACATCGTAGCGCAGAGCCGCCCAATAAGCGAACCCGCCGGTCCACGGAGCGGACGGCGGGTCGAACGAGCGGCCAGGCCTCCCGGGGAGGCCCAGGCTGGAGCTCAGGCCGCCGATTCGGGCTTGCCTGCGGGCGCAGCCTTCTTCTTGGGCGCCAGCACCATGACCATCTGACGGCCTTCGAGCTTAGGCATGGCTTCGACCTGGGCAAGTTCCAGCAGATCGTCGCGCACACGTTCAAGCACCCGCATGCCGAGTTCCTGGTGGGCCATTTCACGGCCGCGGAAACGCAGCGTCACCTTGGCCTTGTCGCCTTCCTCGAGGAAGCGGCGCAGGTTGCGCAGCTTGACCTGGTAGTCGCCCTCGTCGGTGGCCGGACGGAACTTGACTTCCTTGACCTGGATGACCTTTTGCTTGGAACGAGCTTCGGCTTGACGCTTCTGCTCTTGGTACTTGAATTTGCCGTAGTCCATCAAACGGCAGACCGGCGGCTCGGCGTTCGGCGCGATTTCCACCAGATCCACGTCGTTTTGCTCGGAAAGACGGAAGGCGTCGGCAATCTTGACGATGCCGAGCTGTTCTCCGTCCAGACCTATCAGGCGCACCTCGGGGACGCGGATTTCACCGTTGATGCGATTGGCTTTTTCAGTGGCGATGTTGAAAGCTCCTAGAAATGTTAAGCAGCGCTGCTATCGGGTTGATTGACGTCGCGACGGGTGGAAACGTCCTCGGCCAATCGCGCGACGAACTCGTCGATGGCGATGGCGCCGAGGTCCAGCCCCCCCAGTCCGCGTACGGCGACGGTGCCGTTTTGCTTTTCCTTGTCGCCGACGACCAGGATGTACGGCACCTTTTGCAGGCTGTGCTCCCGAATTTTACGAGTGATTTTTTCACCGCGCAAATCGGACTCCACTCTAAAGCCTTGTTTTTTCAGGCTTTGCGTGATTTCAGCCGCATAATCGGCGGAAGGTTCGGAAATGCAGCATACGACAGCCTGCACGGGAGCGAGCCAAGGAGGCATCGCGCCGGCGTGGTTTTCGATCAGCATGCCGATGAAACGCTCCAGCGAACCCAGGATCGCCCGGTGCAGCATGACCGGCGGGCGGCGCTGGTCGTTCTGGTCCACGTACTCGGCGCCAAGGCGCACCGGCATGGAGAAATCGACCTGGATCGTGCCGCATTGCCAGTGGCGCCCGATGGCGTCCTTCAGCGTGTACTCCACCTTGGGACCGTAGAACGCGCCCTCGCCCGGCGAGATTTCGAATTCGCAACCGGTGCGGCGCAGGCTCTCCATCAGGGCCTGTTCGGCCGTATCCCAGACTTCGTCCGATCCGATGCGCTTTTCGGGACGCGTGGCGACCTTGTAGAGCACCTCGGTAAAACCGAAATCGCGATAGACCTTCTGCAGCAGGGCCGTGAAATCGGCGCACTCGTCCTGGAGCTGGTCTTCGGTACAGAAAATGTGGCCGTCGTCCTGCGTGAAGCCGCGCACGCGCATCATGCCGTGCAGCGAACCCGAGGGCTCGTTGCGGTGGCATTGGCCGAATTCGCCATAGCGCAGGGGCAGTTCCCGATAGGAATGCAGGCCCGCGTTGAAGATCTGCACGTGGCCCGGGCAGTTCATCGGCTTCAGGCCGTAGACGCGGTTTTCGGACTCGGTCGTGAACATGTTTTCACGGTAGTTGTCCCAATGGCCGGTCTTCTTCCAGAGCGAAATATCGAGGATCTGCGGCGCCTTCACTTCCTGGTAGCCGTTGTCGCGATAGACGGAGCGCATGTACTGCTCCACCTGCTGCCACAGCGTCCAGCCCTTGGGGTGCCAGAAAATCAGGCCCGGGGCTTCGTCCTGGAAATGGAACAGGTCGAGTTCGCGGCCAATCTTGCGGTGGTCGCGGCGTTCGGCCTCTTCCAGCATGTGCAGATAGGCCTCCTGCTCTTCTTTGGTGGCCCAGGCGGTGCCGTAGATGCGCTGGAGCATCTCGTTCTTGCTGTCGCCGCGCCAGTAGGCGCCGGCCACTTTCATCAGCTTGAAGACCTTCAGCTTGCCCGTGGAGGGCACGTGCGGGCCCCGGCACAGATCGATGAAATCGCCTTCACGATACAGGCTGAGCGTCTCGTTCGACGGGATCGAGGCGATGATTTCGGCCTTGTACTTTTCGCCGATGCCTTTGAAGAATTCGACGGCGTCGTCGCGCGACCACTCTTCGCGCGTGACGACTTCGTCCTTCTTGGCCAGTTCGGCCATTTTCTTCTCGATGGCGGCGAGGTCCTCGGGCGTGAACGGGCGCTTGTACGAAAAGTCGTAATAGAAGCCGTTGTCGATCACCGGGCCGATGGTTACCTGGGCATCCGGAAACAATTCCTTGACGGCATACGCCAGCAAGTGGGCCGTGGAGTGCCGGATCAGATCCAGCCCGTCCGCGTCCTTGGCGGTCACGATGGACAGGCGCGCATCGCCCTCGATGCGGAAACTGGTGTCAACCAGCCGGGATTCCGCGCCCTCGAATGTGACGCGCCCGCCCAGGGCGGCCTTCGCCAAGCCCGTGCCGATCGATTGCGCCACTTCGGCAACCGTTACCGGCCCCGGAAATTGGCGCTGCGAACCATCGGGCAATGTGATCTGTACCATCGGGAATATTTCCTGGGAGGTTCTTGGAACTAAAAAATCAAAAAACGGAAACGAAAAACGCGGCCTTGAAGCCGCGTTCCTTTGATTTGTCTTGCTGAGTTCTGCCGCTGACCTGACACGGAGAAACCCGACGCACGAAAAAACTAACGCGACATAGGGCGAAAGTTCCGGGTCGTAGTTCGTGCCAGCGGGAAAAACATGGTGTTGGGGCCTGTCCGGGACGCGCCTTCGGCGGCGCGAATCAAAATGGCGACACTGCGCGATCGCAGCGGCAACAAAAGTTGCGTTTATCGTCCACGATTGTAGCACTATTTACGCCTGCCTGTGGCGAAAGCGCCACACAGTGCGCGCTGCGCGGCCTAGAGCAGGCCGCGGCTGCCCGACAGGGCAGCCAGCGCGTGGACAACGCCGTCCTGCCAGGGCGGCGCATGGATGCCGAAGACGCGGGCGAGCAGCCCGGTATCCAGGCAGGAATTCAGGGGCCGCCGCGCCGCGGCCGGACACTGCGCGGAAGGCACCGGTTCGATGTCCTCCGGATTCAAATTGACCGGCAGGCCGGCGCGCCGGGCCTGGGCGGCGATGAAGCGGGCGTATTCGTGCCAGCTGGCCTCGCCCGCCGCCGCCAGGTGATAGAGGCCGAACGGGAACCCCTCCCTCCCGTTCGCCAGGTAGCGCGCCACCGCCAGCGCCGTCACATCGGCGATGAAGGACGCACCCGTCGGCGCGCCGCGCTGATCGTCCACGACGCGCAACGCCTCGGCCTGGCGCAGCGCCATCAGCACGGTCTTCAGGAAGTTGTCGCCGAAAACCCCATAGACCCAGGAGGTCCGGAACAGCAGGTGGGCCGGGTTCGTGGCCGCGACGGCCCGCTCGCCGGCCAGCTTGCTGCGGCCGTAGGCGTTCAGGGGCGCCGGCGCGTCCGCCTCGGTGTACGGGGCGGCCTTGGCGCCGTCGAATACATAGTCGGACGAGTAATGCACGATCAGCGCGCCACGACTGGCGGCAAGCGCGGAAAGCTCGCCCGCCGCTTCGCCATTGATCCGCATGGCCCGCACCGGGTCCTCTTCGGCGCGCTCGACGGCCGTATAGGCCGCGGCATTGACGACCACGTCGGGCTTCTCCCTCCGGACCAGCCGCGCCAGATGCAAGGGATGGGTCAGGTCGCAATCGCGCCGGCCCGCCGCCACGACCGCGCCCAGCGGCGCAAGACTGCGCCGCAGCTCGAATCCCAGTTGGCCATCCCTGCCCAACAGCAGAATCTTCCTGGTCATGAGTCCGGTCCTGGTCTAGCGGCCCAGGGCCTGGTCACCCTGGGGTGCAACAGTCTGATTTTGGCGCGTTTCCGGTGCGAATGGCCAGGCGAAACCGTAATCTGCCCACTCGAATTCTAGGACTGTTGGCGAACTCAGCGCGAAGCCGGCCGCCGGCTCCGCCTCCAACCCGATCGTGGAAGCACAGATGAAACATGTCCCAGCGCGCAACCCCGCAGCGCTTCCTTCTTCCCATCCCGCACGCAACGATGCGGGCAACCCTCAGGGCGCGCGCCAGCACCTGCTTCTGTCGCGCCTGCCGCCCGTCGTCAAGGTGGCCATCCTGGACGACCATCCCGTGATCGCGGTGGGCGTCGGCGCCTACCTGGAAAGCCGGCCCGGCTTCCGGGTCCTGCACCGGGAAACCTCCTCGCGGGGCCTGCTGGAAAAGCTGTCCCATTCCCCCTGCGACGTGGCGCTGGTGGATTTCTACCTGCCCCAGGAGCCCTGGGACGGGGTGAGCTACCTGCGGCGCCTGCGCCGCTATCACCCCAACATGGCGATCATCACGTTCTCGGCCGGCAACCGCCAGGAAACCCAATACGCCGCCTTCCGCGCGGGCGCGAACGGATACCTGGCCAAGCAATGGGGCATGGGCCTGCTGCCGGAAATGATCCGCGGCGTGCTGAGCGGCAGGCACAAGTTCCTATCGGTGCGCGAGGGCCGGATCCACGCCCAGGAGCCCACCGCGCCGCACGAAACGCTCACCGCCTCGGAAGTGGAGGTACTGCGCCACATCAGCCAGGGCCTTTCCGTCACCCAGATCGCGGCGCGGCTCGTGCGCAGCAAGAAGACGATAAGCACGCACAAGCGCTGCGCCATGCGCAAGCTGCAGCTTTCCGACGATCTGTCGCTGGCGCTGTACCTGCGCGAAAAGTTCGCGCTTGCATGACGGCGGGCTGCTGCCCCGGTGCGCCGCCGCCCTAGATGATGCGGGAGTAGCTGGCGCCGCTGGCCGCAGACTGCAGATAGCCGTCGAACGCCATGGCGACGGCACGCACGAAGTACCAGCCCAGGTCGGTCACCTGCAGCTCTCCCGGCCGCAGGTCCACCAGGCCGAGTTCGGCCAGGTCGGCCATCTGCAGCAGCTCTGCGCCGAAATACTCGCCAAACCGCAGCTTGTGCCGCGCCTCGATCCGCTCGAAATCCACCCGGCCCTGGCACATGACGTCCATGATGACCTCGCGCCGCACCAGGTCGTCCGAACTCAGCGCCAGCCCTCTTTCCACGGCGAAACGCCCCGCCTCGATGGCGACATAGTACTCATCCAGCACCTTTGCGTTCTGGCTGTAGGTATCGCCGATCCGCCCGATGGCCGAGACGCCCAGGGCAACCAGATCGCGGTCGGGCTGGGTGCTGTAGCCCTGGAAGTTGCGATGCAGCTCGCCGCGCTGCTTGGCGATCGCCAGTGAATCGGAATCCAGGGCGAAATGATCCATGCCGATGTAGGTGTAACCCTGCTTCAGGAAGCCGTCGATCGCGGCGCTCAGCAGGCCGACCCGCGTGGCGCGTTCCGGCAGATCGGCCTCGTTGATGCGGCGCTGAGGCTTGAAGCGCGTGGGAAGGTGGGCATACGCGTACAGCGCGATGCGGTCCGGCCGCAGCTCGATGACCTGTTCGATGGTGCGCGCGAAGGATTCCGTGGTCTGCAAGGGCAGGCCGTAGATCAGGTCCACGTTGACCGAAGCGTAGTCCAGTTCCCGGGCGCTGCGCACCAATGCCTGCACGTCCTCGAACGACTGCACGCGATGTACCGCGACCTGCACGCGCGCATCGAAATCCTGGACGCCGAAACTCAGGCGGTTAAAGCCCAGCTTGCGCAGGTGGGCCAGGCGTTCGGGCGTCGCCGTGCGCGGATCCACCTCGATGGACAGTTCCGCGTCGGGCTGAAAACGGAATGCGCGGCGCAGGTCCGCCATCAGCCGGTCCAGCTCGGCGTCGGACAGGAAAGTGGGCGTGCCGCCGCCGAAATGCAGTTGAGAAACCGGCACGCCCTCGCCCAGTTCCTGCGCGTGCAGGCGGATCTCGGCGGCGAGCGCGTCCAGATAGCGGGCAGCCCGGCCGTGCTGGCGGGTCACTACCTTGTTACAGGCGCAGTAATAACAGACCGATTCGCAGAAGGGAATGTGCACATAGAGCGACAGGGGTTCGTCGGGACTCGTCGCGCGCCGCTGCCTCAGCGCCAGCCGGTAGTCCAGTTCGCCAAAGCCGGCGTGGTAGCGGTCCGCGGTGGGATAGGAGGTGTATCTGGGCCCGTTCTTGTCCAGCCTGGCCAGCAGCTGGGGCGGAAAAAGGGGCTTGGCGACCGCGGGCGCCTGGGGGTCTGACGGTAGAGGACGTAGAGCGGCTTGCATACCTTGGATTATTCGCCTGTGCCGGCCGCCCCCATTTGATCTTGCGCAAACCTTGGCCCGTAAAATGAGCCCATTCAAGCCACACGACGAGGAAACCACAATGGGCACTGAACTGGATGGCCGCTTGCTGGCCATGCGCCAGGCCTTGGCGATCGCCATCGCCCTGTCCACCCGCAGCAGCCCGCAAGCCACCGGCATGGCGCTGGAGCTGCTCAACGACCTGAAAGCCAGCCTGGACGACACCCCGTCGGACAGTCCCTTCGACACCCCCGAATGGGTGGCCGGCGCGCACGACGAACTGGACGGCATCGCCCGCCTGGTCCGCGCTTTCACCCAGACGCCGGAACCTGACGGCGAGCCGCAGTAGCCATCCCCGGGCGCAGCCGTCCAGGCGCGCGCCCACCTTCCATTCCTGCTTCCCTCCATCGGGATCACACCGGCCCTAGCTGGCCTGACCACCGCCGCGAAAGAGGTGAAATCCCTGTGATCGTTTTCCCTTGAAACGTGAAATTCCCCTTTTTATTCAATGAGGGGATGCCTATATTGGTGGCCTGACCACTGGCATGCGTTCTCGCTACCCCGACAGATGAGCACCTTCCAAGCCGTAGCCATCACCCGCCTGTATCGCGTGATCGCCGACCAGATCGCCGGTCGCATCCGGGCGGGCGAATTTCCCCGCGGCGGCAGGCTGCCGTCCGAAAGGGAATTGGCAGAGCAGCTCCAGGTCAGCCGCGCGTCCATCCGCGAAGCCCTGATCGCGCTCGAAATCGAAGGTTATGTGGAAGTGCGCGTCGGCACCGGAGTTTTCGTCACCCGGGAAGGCGCCGGCTTCCCCGCGGGCTCCGGAGCGTGCGCAGGCGTCGAACAGGAGCATGACGACATCGGCCCGTTCGACCTGCTGGAGGCCCGCATGCTGATCGAACCCGAGTGCGCGGGCATGGCTGCGCAGCAGGCCTCCCCGGCGCAGATCGCGGCCATCCGCGACGCCCACGAAGGCATGTCGCTGACGGACTCCCCGGGCCGGCACGACCGCGACTTCCACAATGCCATCGCCGCGGGCTGCGGCAATGCCGCCGTGGCGGCGGCGGTAGCCCGGCTGTGGGAATTGACGCAGGCGAGCTCCGTATACAGCCGTATGCAGGATTATTTCGTCAACACCAAGGTCTGGGCGGCGGCCCACGCCGAGCATCAACGCATCCTAGTCGCGATCCAGGCGCGCGATCCGATCCGGGCGCGCCACGCCATGCACGCGCACCTGCTCGGCATCCTGGCGCGCCTGCGCGAAGACTTCGGCGACGACAACCCTCATCACCGGTAGCGCCCATTCATTCCATGAGGTCACCGCCATGCCACAGCGACTTATCGATTGCGCCTGCCGCGCACCGCCGGTTTCGCCGCCATGGTGCATGGCGCGTTGAAGAGCACCCCGACGAAGCATTGTTGTAGCGGCTCCACCCGTAGTACCCCTGAAAACGCAGGTGGCATGCAGTTTGCTTGCCGGACAGGGCATCCGCCCCGCACCGGCAGACACCTGTCACACCCTTTCAAGCCCGGAGGCTCGCAGTGAAATCGCAAAAATGGTTCTCCTTGAAGCTCGGCGCCCTGGTCCTTGCGGCCGCGCTGCCCGCCACGCAGGCCCTGGCCCAGACCAAGGGCGGCACCCTGAACATGATCGTCCAGCCCGAGCCGCCCGTGATCGTCACCGCCATCAACCAGCAGGGGCCCACGCAATTCGTGGCGGGCAAGATCTATGAAAGCCTGCTGACCTATTCCACCGACCTGAAGCCCCAGCCAGGCCTCGCCAAATCCTGGGAGGCCTCGCCGGACGGCCTGACCTATACCTTCCACCTGCAGGAGAACGTCAAGTGGCATGACGGCAAGCCCTTCTCCTCCGAAGACGTGGTGTTCTCGCTGGCGGACATGCTGCCCAAGACCCACGCCCGCGCACGCGTGATTCTGAACAAGTTCGTGGATTCGGTGCAGGCGCCGGACGCGAAAACGGTCGTCGTGAAGCTGAAGTCGCCCTTCCCCGCCTTCATGCTGATGTTCGAGCCGGGCTTTGCCCCCATCATGCCCAAGCATCTCTATGCCGGCACCGACTACATGACCAACCCGGCCAACCAGAAACCGGTGGGCACGGGCCCCTTCATGTTCAAGGAATGGAAGCGCGGCGAATACATCAAGCTGACGCGCAATCCTGACTATTGGAAGCCGGGCAAGCCCTACCTGGACGAGCTTGTCTTCAATGTGATCCCCGACGCGGCCTCCCGCGCCGTGGCCTTCGAGCGCGGCAGCGTGGACGTGCTGCGCGGCGGCGACGTGGACAACGTCGACATCAAGCGCCTGCGCGCCCTGCCCAAGGTAGAGTACACCACGTCCGGATGGGAGATGTTCTCGCCCCAGGCGTACCTGATCTTCAACATGCGCAAGCCGCCCTTCGACAATCTGAAGGTGCGCCAGGCCGTGATGGCCGCGATCAACCGCAACATGGTGGTCAACAACATCTTCTTCGGCCTGGGCAAGGTATCCACCAGCCCCTTCGTCCCCTCCGAGATGTTCTACGACAAGAACATGCCGCCGCTGCCGTTCGACATGAAGAAGGCGCGCGCGCTGATCAAGGAATCCGGAATCAAGCCCGAGGACTACACGATCCGCCAGTTGAGCTTCCCCTATGGGTCCACCTGGGACCGGCTGGGCGAATACACCAAGCAGGCGCTCGAACAGCTCGGCTTCAAGGTGAACGTGGAGTCCACCGACGCCGGGGGTTGGGCCAGCCGCACCGGCAACTGGGACTTCGACATGACGACCACCTACACATACCAGTACGGCGATCCCGCGCTGGGCGTGCAGCGGCTCTACGTTACGTCGAACATCGTCAAGGGTTCTCCGTTCGCCAACGTGCAGGGCTACAGCAATCCCGAGACCGACAAGCTCTGGGAGGCGGCCGCCTCGGAAGTGGATCCCGCCAAGCGCCAGGAGATCTACACCAAGCTGCAGACCACGCTCGTCAACGAGATCGCGAACGGTTTCCTGGTGGACATGGAATTCCCGACGCTGTATCGCTCGAACGTGAAGAACCTCGTCAAGACCGCGATCGGCCTGAACGACACCTTCGACGACGTGTACATCGAGAAGTAAGCGCCGCCGTGCGCCGCCGCGGACGGCTGCCGCGGCGGCGCATCCCGCGGCCGCGCGACGGACGCACGCCCCGCCCGTTCACGGAGGAGCCCCACGCATGAAATTCCTGTCTTTCCTCTTGTCCCGCGTCGGCAAGGCCCTGGTGGTCGTGCTGGGCGTGGTGATCATCAATTTCTTCCTGATCCGCCTGGCGCCCGGCGATCCCGCCGCCGTGCTGGCGGGACAGGCGGGGGCCGGCGACGCCGCCTACGTCGAACAGCTGCGGGTGGCCTTCGGGCTGGACAAGCCCATCATGACCCAGCTGCTGCTGTACCTGAAGGGCGTGGTCCAGCTGGACCTGGGGTTCTCGTATCGCAACCACGTGCCGGTCCTGGACCTCATCGTGGAGCGCCTGCCCGCCACCTTCCTGCTCATGTCCTGCGCCTTTGTGTTCTCCATCCTGCTGGGCGTGTTCCTGGGCGTGGTGGCGGCCAAGGCGCGCTACCGCAACAAGCGCCGCTGGATCGACAGCTCGGTCATGACGGGCGCGCTGCTGCTCTATGCCACGCCGCTCTTCTGGCTGTCGCTGATGGGCATTCTGCTGTTCTCGGTGGTGCTGGGCTGGCTGCCGGCCTTCGGCATGGAAACCGTGGGCGCCGGGCTGTCCGGATGGGCCCGCGCCGGCGACATCGCGCTGCACCTCATCCTGCCGACGGTAACGCTGGGCTGCTTCTTCATGGCCGTGTACGTGCGCTTGACCCGAGCGTCGATGCTGGAAGTGATAGGCATGGACTTCGTCAAGACGGCCCGCGCCAAGGGAGTGAGCCCGGGCCGCGTCATCCGCGCCCACGTGCTGCGCAATGCCCTTTTGCCGGTCATCACGTTCGCCGGCATCCAGCTCGGCCAGATGGCGGGCGGGGCCGTGCTGACCGAAACCGTCTTCGCATGGCCCGGCATCGGCCGGCTGATGTTCGACGCGCTGCTGCAGCGCGACTACCAATTGCTCCTGGGCATCTTCCTGGTCACGTCCATCATGGTGGTGGCGTTCAACCTGCTGACCGACGTGCTGTACCGCCTCATCGACCCGCGCATCGCCGCGGGCGCACAGCAAGGAGCCGCCGCATGAAGGCTTTCGCCCGACGCTATATGCGCAACTATGGCGCGGTGGCCGGCCTGATCATCATTTTGATCGTGGTCGTCGTCGCCCTGGCCGCGCCGCTGCTGTACGAAGAGTCGCCATGGATGATGGTGGCCGATCCGCTGATCCCGCCGTTCACCAATGCCGACTACCCTTTCGGCACCGACATGCTGGGCCGCGACATCACGGCGGGCCTGGTCTGGGGCGCCCGCGTATCGTTGATGGTGGGCTTGCTCTCGACCGCCGTGGCCCTGGTCTTCGGCATTCTGGTGGGCTCGATCGCAGGCTACTGCGGCGGCCGCGTGGACGATGCGCTGATGCGCTTCACCGAGTTCTTCCAGACCATCCCGCAGCTGGCGATGGCCGTCGTGCTGGTGGCCATCCTGAGCCCCTCGATCTATTCGATCATGGGCGCCATCGCCATCGTGTCGTGGCCGCCGGCCGCGCGCCTGGTGCGATCGGAATTCATGACGCTCAAGCAGCGCGAGTTCGTGCAGGCCGCCATCGTGATCGGACAGACGCCGGCCCGCATCGTCGGCACCCAGATCCTGCCCAACGCCATGTCGCCCATCATCGTGTCCGCCTCTTTCATGGTGGCGACCGCGATCCTGACCGAATCGGCGCTGTCCTTCCTGGGCCTGGGCGACCGCAACCTGATGAGCTGGGGCTTCATGATCGGCGCCGCGCGCACCATGATCCGCGAGGCGTGGTGGATGAGCGTCTGGCCTGGCGTGGCCATCCTGCTGACAGTGCTGGCCATCAACCTGATCGGCGAGGGCCTGAACGATGCGCTCAATCCGCAGCTGCGCAAGCGCGGCGACTAGGGCCCGCGCCCTGCCTACTTTCATGCGAACAGGCCTTAGGATGACGACATGACCGAACCCACGCCTTTGCTGTCCGTCCAGAACCTCAGCATCGCCCTGCCCCGCGGCGGAGACCGCGCCTACGCCGTGCAGGACGTCTCGTATGACATCCGGTCCGGCGAGATCCTGTGCATCGTCGGCGAATCGGGCTCGGGCAAGTCCATGAGCGCAAACGCCATCATGGGCCTCCTGCCCGACTACCTCGCGCCGCAGCAAGGCCGTATCCTGTTCCGTGGCCAGGACTTGCTGCGCCAGGACGAAACGGCCCTGCAGGCCATGCGCGGCAAGGACATGGCGATGATCTTCCAGGAACCGCTCTCGGCGCTGAACCCGCTGATGACGGTGGGCGAACAGATCAGCGAAGTGATGCGCGTGCACAATGCCTATCCCGGCGCACAGCGCGTGGCGCGCGCGCTGGAGATGCTGGCCTTCGTCGGCCTGCCCGATCCGGCCACCCTCTACCACGTATATCCGTTCCGCCTGTCGGGCGGACAGCGCCAGCGCGTCATGATCGCCATGGCCCTGGCGCTGGAGCCCGCGTTGCTGATCGCCGACGAGCCCACGACGGCGCTGGACGTCACGACCCAGGCGCAGATCCTGGCGCTGATCGCCCGCATCCAGAAGGAAAAAGGCATGGGCGTGATGTTCGTGACCCATGATTTCGGGGTCGTGGCCGAGATCGCGCATCGGGTGGCGGTCATGGAAAAAGGCATCCTGGTGGAACAGGGGCCGGCGGACGAGGTGCTGAACCGGCCGCGCCATCCCTATACGCAGCGGCTGATCGCCGCCGTGCCGCACCGACGCGGCGACGAACGCGCGTCGGCCGAAGGCGACCGGCCCGTGCTGGACGTCAGGAACCTGAAGAAGACCTACGTCGTCGGACGGGGCTGGCTGCGCGGCAAGCGCGAAGTGCACGCGGTGGATGACGTCAGTTTCAGCGTGCGGCGCGGAGAGACGCTGGGCATCGTGGGCGAATCCGGCTCCGGCAAATCCACGATCGGCAAATGCCTGCTCAAGCTGGTGGGCATCGACGGCGGCCAGCTCGTCTTCAACGGCCAGGACATCGCTTCCATGCCGGAAGCGCGCTTCCGGCCGCTGCGCCACGACATCCAGATGATCTTCCAGGATCCCTATGCCTCGCTCAACCCGCGCCATACCGTGGGCCGCATCATCAGCGACGGCCCGGTCGCCAATGGCGTGCCGCGCGCCCAGGCCGAGGCTCGCGCACGCGAGTTGCTATCGCTCGTGGGATTGGATCCATCCGCCTTCGATCGCTATCCCAACCAGTTCTCCGGCGGGCAGCGCCAGCGTATCGGCATCGCCCGGGCGCTCGCGCTGGAGCCCAAGGTGCTGGTGGCCGACGAATCAGTATCGGCGCTGGACGTCTCCGTGCAGGCCCAGGTGCTGCAACTATTGCACGATCTGCAGCAACGCCTGAAGATTGCGCTGGTATTCATTACCCATGACCTGCGCGTGGCCGCCCAGATCTGCAATGCCGTGCTTGTCATGCACCGCGGCAAGGTGGTCGAGTACGGCTCGCCCGCCCAGATCTTCGACAACCCTCGGCATGCCTATACCCGGCAGTTGATCGCCGCCGTGCCAGGCCAGCACTGGGATCCTTCCCGGGCGCAGGCAGCCTGAAACGGTTTTTCGCGCTTTCACCCTTCATCCCCAAGGAGAACCACCCATGCAACGCCCCGCAGCCATACCGACCGTGCAGATCGACAATGAGCAGGTCACCGTCACCGAATGGCGCTTCCCGCCCGGCGGGGAAACGGGATGGCATCGCCATGGCATGAACTACGTCGTCGTCCCGCAGACCACCGGCGCGCTGCTGCTGGAAACCCCCAACGGCGAGGTCACCAGCCAGCTCACCACCGGGGTGGCCTATTACCGCCCCGTGGGAGTGGAGCACAATGTCATCAATCCCGGCGATACCGAATTCGTATTCGTCGAAATCGAACTCAAGCGCGCGTAGCGGAAGCGGCCGGGCCGTCACGCAACGGGCGCAAGCGGAGGTTCCCATGCCACAGACTCCCCGCAGGCTGCGCAGCCAGAAATGGTTCGACGACCCGGCGCACGCCGACATGACCGCCATCTATGTCGAACGCTATCTCAACTACGGTCTGACGCGGCAGGAACTGCAATCGGGACGGCCCATCATCGGCATCGCCCAGACGGGCAGCGACCTGGTGCCCTGCAACCGCCACCACATCGCGCTGGCTGAACGCATCAAGGCGGGCATCCGGGACGCGGGCGGCATCCCGATGGAGTTTCCCGTGCACCCGCTGGCCGAGCAGGGGCGGCGGCCCACCGCCGCGCTGGATCGCAATCTGGCCTATCTGGGCCTGGTCGAGATCCTGCATGGCTATCCGCTGGACGGCGTGGTGCTGACCACGGGCTGCGACAAGACCACTCCCGCCTGCCTCATGGCCGCGGCCACCGTCGATATTCCCGCCATCGTGCTTTCGGGCGGGCCGATGCTCGACGGCTGGCACGAAGGCAAGCGCGTGGGCTCGGGCACCATCATCTGGCACGCCCGCAACCTCATGGCCGCGGGCAAGCTGGACTACGAAGGCTTCATGACCCTGGCCACGGCATCGTCCCCGTCCATCGGGCACTGCAACACCATGGGCACGGCGCTGTCGATGAATTCGCTGGCCGAAGCGCTGGGCATGTCGCTGCCCACGTGCGCGAGCATTCCGGCCCCCTACCGGGAGCGCGGCCAGATGGCCTACGCCACCGGCATGCGCATCTGCGACATGGTCCGCGCGGACTTGCGGCCCAGCCATATCCTGACCCGGCAGGCGTTCGAAAACGCCATCGTGGTGGCTTCCGCACTCGGCGCCTCCAGCAATTGCCCGCCGCACCTCATCGCCATCGCCCGGCATATGGGCGTCGACCTGAGCCTGGCCGACTGGCAGCGGCTGGGCGAAGACGTGCCGCTGCTGGTCAATTGCGTGCCGGCCGGCGAGTATCTGGGCGAGAGCTTCCACCGCGCGGGCGGCGTCCCCGCCGTGCTTCATGAGCTGGCCGCCGCCGGACGCCTCCATGCCGATTGCCCCACCGTGTCCGGCCAGACGATCGGCGAGATCGCGGCCGCGGCCCACCCCCACGACGCGGAGGTCATCCGCAGTTGCGACGCGCCGCTGAAGCACCGGGCGGGGTTCATCGTCCTGTCGGGCAATTTCTTCGACAGCGCGATCATCAAGATGTCGGTCGTGGGCGATGCGTTCCGCCGCGCCTATCTCTCCGAACCCGGCTCCGAAAACGCCTTCGAAGCGCGCGCCATCGTGTTCGAAGGCCCCGAGGACTACCATGCCCGCATCGAGGATCCGGCGCTGAACATCGACGAGCGCTGCATCCTGATCATCCGCGGCGCCGGCGATGTCGGCTACCCGGGCAGCGCGGAAGTGGTGAACATGGCTCCGCCATCCTATCTGCTCAAACGCGGCATCGATTCCTTGCCCTGCATGGGCGATGGCCGGCAGAGCGGCACGTCGGCAAGCCCCTCCATCCTGAACATGTCGCCGGAGGCCGCGGTGGGAGGCGGCCTGGCGCTGCTGCGCACCGGCGACCGCATCCGAGTCGACCTGAACCAGCGCACGGTCACCGCGCTGGTGGACGAAACGGAAATGGAGAAACGCAGGCAGGAGCCCGGCTATCAGGCGCCCCAATCGCAGACGCCCTGGCAGGAACTGTATCGGCGGATGGTCGGCCAGCTTGCGACCGGAGGCTGTCTGGAGCCCGCCACGCTCTACCTGAAGGTCGTGGAAACCCGCGGCGATCCCAGGCACTCGCATTGAACGCGAGGCCGCGGGCGCCTATTCCCGGTCACCCCTGCCGCCTGGGCCCGGCTCGCGCGGCGCCGGCCGCGTAAGCACGTAGGCGGCGCTGGCCAGGAAGAAAACGCCGACGGCGGAGGCGAGCAGCCACGACGGGTGCGCGCCCCACCAGAACAGCACATACCCGACCGCCATCCCCAGGCAGGCATAGGTCTTGCCCTTGCCCGACACGGCCCCCTGGTCGCGCCAGGCGCGCAACGCGGGGCCGTAGGTCGGGCTATCGAGCAGCCATTTTTCCAGCCGGGGCGACGAGCGCGAAAAGCAGGCCACCGCCAGGATCAGGAAAATCGTCGTGGGCATGACCGGCAGGAACGCGCCGATGATGCCCAGCGCCAGCATCAGGCAGCCCAGGCACAGCCATAGCACTCTCATCATGATGGGCGGCGGGATATCGGGAAGGTGGTGGACATTGCGGGGGGGCAGGCCCGCTCAGGGCTGCGCTGGCTCCGGCATTTTCACGCGCAGCCGTTCCACGAACGCCGGGCTGGGCTGGCCGCCGGCGGCGCGCGACTTGAAGATCATGGCCCAGGCATCGGAGTACTGACCCCGCCGATAGAAAGCGGACGCCCACGAGGCATAGAGGCGGCCTTTGTCCGGCTCGACTTGCTCGCCCTTGCGAAACATCGCGTCGGAACGCAAGGTCGCCGCCACGCGCGCCTCCGGAGGCAGGGTCTTGTCCTCGGCGGCGCAACGCGCGGCGGTGCGGCCGGCATCCGCATAGGACCCGCGGAACGACCGAGGATCCAGGCTGAGCGCCCGGTCCATCATGTTCATGGCGTCGCAGAACCTGCCTTCGTCATGCAATACCGCGGCAAAGCCGGCGTAGACCTCGGGATTCTTCGAATCCAGCAGCCAGGCCTGATTGAACCGGCGCATGGCCATGCCCGGCTGATCCGCCCGGTAAAAGCGGTAGCCCTGCTCTACCCAGGCCCGGGACGCGCTCGCTCGGGACCCATAGGACTGCGTAGCCTCGGCGATCAGTTTGTCGTCGGCCGCCCTCAAATCGGCGGCGGCGGATCTGTCCGCGCCGCCATACATCGGCGCCTCGTCGAGCCGGGCCTTTGGCGCTGCCGGACCGCCGCCGGCCGCGCAGCCGGCCAGCCACAGGGCGGGCAGCAGAAGAAGGGACCTGGCGGTCTGGCGCATGGAGGGCGAGTCCGAATCTGAAGGAACACCGCAATATACCGTAGCGGGCGATCCCGGCCGCCGCCGCGCGCCCCAAGGCGGAGGAGCCGCCGTCATGAACGGCGGATGAACGCCCCCTTCAGAATGGGTTCATGGCGACGCTTCCAGAATGGTCTGCGACGTCCGGCGGGCTGCCGGCACTGCGAACCTCATTGGAAGACCATCATGCGTATCAAAATGGCTATGGGTATCTGGCTGCTGGGCATCACGCTGGCGTGGTTGGCGGTCGCGCCCGCCGATCCGGGCGTGCTGCCTCTCGTCGACCCGCAGGGCGCCGCTTCGGGCGGGTGGCAACTGCGCCAGCATGCCCTGTATCTTTCGGGACTTTGGAGCATCGGCCTGATGAGCCTCACGATGCTGCTGGCGCTACGCCTGCCTTGGCTGGAGCGTCCGCTGGGCGGAATGGACCAGGTCTATCGCCTGCACAAATGGGCCGGCGTCGGCGCGGCGGTCACCGCCATTCTGCATTGGGGCGCCAAGGAATCCAGCGGCTGGCTCAAGACGCTGTGGGGAACCGCCGGAAGACCCGGCCGCGATGCCGTGCTGCCCTGGCTTGCCGACTTCCGGGGCACGGCCAAGGACCTGGGGGAATGGGCCTTCTACCTGCTGCTGGCCATGGTGGCCATTACGCTGCTGACCCGGCTGTTGTCCTACAAGCCGTGGCGGCTCCTGCATCGCGCCATGCCGCTGCTGTTCCTGGCGCTGGCGCTTCACACGGTGGCGCTGATGCCCCTGGACTTCTGGGCTCTGCCACTGGGCGTGCTCATGGGCGGCCTGCTGGCGCTGGGCAGCGTCGCGGCCTTGTGGTCGTTGGCGGGATGGGTCGGTCAGTCGCGCCGCCACGCCGGCCGCATCCAGGCCGTGCGCGTGCTGGGCGACGGCGGCCCGCAGGCGCCTGTCGAGGTGATCTGCGCCTTGCCGGCAAGCTGGCCAGGACATCGGCCCGGCCAGTTCGCATTCGTGCGCTTTCACCGCGCCGAAGGCGCGCACCCCTTTACCATCGCCAGCGCGCCGGGCAGCCTGGGCGCGAACGAGCGGGGCGAGTCCTTGCTACGCCTGATCATCAAACCGCTGGGAGACTACACCCGCAATCTGGGCCGACGCCTGCAGGCAGGCCAGCCGGTGGATATCGAAGGCCCCTACGGCCGCTTCGACGGCCACGGCGGCCATGGCCGCCAGCAGGTGTGGGTGGCGGGCGGCGTGGGACTAACGCCATTCCTCTCTCTGCTCGAGTCGCGCCAGCCCGGCGCCCAGCCTCCGCGCGCCGGCCAGCACCCCGCTCACATGCACTACTGCACCCGCGACGCCGCCACCGATCCCTTGCTGCCGCGCTTGCGCACGCTATGCGAACACGCTCAGCCGCCGGTGGCGCTGACGGTGCATGGCGACGCGCAGGGCCAGCGCCTGACTCCGCGGGCGTTGGAAGCCGGCACGGCCGGTCCGATCGACATCTGGTTCTGCGGGCCCCAGGGCCTGGGCGACGCGTTGAGCGCGCATGCCGGCGGGCCGCGCTCCTGGCGGCTGCATCGGGAATCGTTTGCGATGCGCTGAACCGGAACGGGCAGCTACTGCCGCTCAGGCGCGCTTGAGCGGCAGTAGCCGCTGGTACCCTTCGGGCAGCGGATGCCCCGCATGATCCTGCACGGCGCCGGCCAGCCGCGCCGCCACCTCGGAGGGAAACGGCTTGGCGCGGCGCGTTTCCAGGTCCACGTGCAGGGACAATTGCTCCATGGTCGCGGCCAGGTAGCCGTCGCGCGCCTGTATCAGTTCCATCAGGCAGAGCAGCCTCTTGTCGTCCGCTTCCAGCAGGCGCAGGCGCAGTTCCAGCGGGTCGTCCGCCAGCACCTCGCGCCGGTAGGCGACGTGGATGTTCATCGTGTAGATGCCGCAACGCGTCTGGCGGGTGTAGTCCGAACCGACGCCGTAGCGGCCCAGCAGTTCGAAACCATGGCGGTCGAACACGCCCACGTAGTGAGCGGCATTCATGTGGCCATACTCGTCGATCCAATCGGGTTTGACGGCCAGGGACAGCGCGGGAAGTGCGGGCATGGTGGTCAGCTTTGGTTGTGGACCTGCAAGCATACGCCGGGTGCGGCGCGAGCGCCGCCGTTCTAGCGCAGCTTCTGCTCGTATAGATCCTGCGCCGCCCCGAGCGAGGCGCGCATGCCGTAAATCGTGCCCCCGCTGCCGCGGCTGAACCACAGCTCGTACTGCCATGAGCCTTCCACGAAGACCCGGCAAATAGTCCAGCCGGGCGGCCCCTGCCAGTAGTATTCGTCCCGCTGCGTCCATTCCACCTCAGCCATGCCCCGCCCCTAATCGGCCGAAACCGCGGCCGAAATTCATTACCATAAGGATGAAATATACTGTGTTTTTATACAGTATATAGGACTGATTCACGGGAGTCCGACACGGAATGCGGCGCATCCGCCATCGAGGCGACCGGCCAGGGCAAGACACAAACCTCGGACCTGCTTACATCTTTATCAGTTTGGCCTCTACACCAAAAGAGCAGGCCAACTCTAGAATCGGCTCACTATACTTTCGGCTGAGTAGGAGCCATGATGACTCACCCCAACGCTAAGAAAATCGTCACTGCCGCGATCTGCTGTTTGTTCCTGGCCGGCACCGTGCTGGCCGCCCCTCCTGAAGGAAAAGGCAAGCCCGACAGCGCAGGCCAGGGCCAAGGGCAAAACAAGGGCAAGGGCAACAGCGGCGGCAATGGCTCCGGCAAGGGCAATAGTTCCGGCAAGGGCAATAGCGGCAACGGAGGTTCCTCCAAAGGAGGCGGAAACGGCTCCGGCGACGTCAACGTCACGCTTCGCCACGCCGGCATCACGATCTCCACCGCCAGAGGCTACGCGCAAGAATACGGGTTGTCCGGTTACAGCTCGCTGCCGCCGGGAATCAGGAAAAACCTCGCCCGCGGCAAGCCCCTGCCTCCCGGGATCGCCAAGAAGATGGTTCCGGGCCCCATGCTGGCCCGCCTTCCAGTCTATCCCGGCTATGAATGGCGAGTCGCCGGCTCCGATCTCATTCTTGTAGCCGTCGCCACGGCGATCGTCGCCGATGTGCTGTTCGACGTTTTTGATTGACGCAATCGCCCGTTCCTTCGATGCCCGCCATGCTCATCGGCCATGTTGGCCTCAGGGCGTCGAGGGAACGCATTAACTTGCGTAATGCGCCGGACCCAACTTCCGGTGCCATCGCTTGGTGCCATCGCTTGGTGCCATCGCTTCGCCGTGAAAAACAAAAACGCCGCCAAGTTCGTAACTTGGCGGCTTTCTTTTTGCCGTGCTGTACAGCACTTTGCAGGAATTTGGTAGGCGGTATTGGAATCGAACCAACGACCTCCACGATGTCAACGTGGCGCTCTAACCAGCTGAGCTAACCGCCTGCAAAGAAGAAGAATTATATAGTGCTTTTTTGAACTGTGCAAATCGTCTTGGAAGATTTTTTGCAGATTTCATTTCGTTCGAAGCGGCTTGGCATCTTTGCCAGCGGCCTTGCCTAGCGGCTTGCGCCATGGCTGCTCCGAATCGCTTTTGCACTACTTTCAGGGCTGCTTATTCATCAGCACTGCTTCGCTCTTCAGCTTCGAATCTGCGGCTTGCACCGCAGCAACGAAGAACGAGATTCTATCAGAACTTTTTATTCCTTGCTCGACTTCCACGCCACTGCTGACATCCACGCCCCAAGGTTTCATCCATTGCACGGCCTGGCCGACATTTTCGGCGTTCAAGCCGCCCGAAAGAATCAGCGGACGCGAAATGGGATCGGCCCTGACCTCATCGAGCAGCGCATAGTCAAAGCCATGGCCGCTGCCGCCATAGCCCGCGCTGTAGCTGTCGAACAGCCAGCCCGCCGCTTCGCCGTAGGCGCGGCAGGTGGACGCCAGGTTTTCCGCGGTTTCCAGGCCCGGCGCGCCGGCGCGGAAGGCGCGCAGAAAGCGGTGGCCGTAGTGGGCGCAGTCCTGCGGCGTTTCGTCGCCGTGGAACTGCAGCAATTCCGGTCCGACCTGGTCCAGCACGGCTCGCACTTCATCCTGCGAAGGATTCACGAACAGCGCCACGACGTCGACGAAAGCCGGCACCATGCGGCGCAGCTGAGCCGCCCGCAGCGGGGTCAAGCAACGCTTGCTCTTAGGGTAGAAGACAAAACCTATCGCATCGACGCCCGCCGCAACGGCGGCGTCGATATCCTGTTCACGGGTCAATCCGCAGATCTTGATGCGTGTGCGCATGGAACTCATCACTTACGCCGTCGCCCCGCGCGACGGTTTGAATCAGTATATCCGCCGCGCCTAGGCGGCAGGCTGGCCCAGGGTTGCGACGAGGTTGTCGAAACTGCCTTCGGCCATGCGGAACCAGGGGACTTCCTTGTCGCGAAACGCGGCCATGCTCTCATACAGCTTCTTGAACATCGGGTCCTTTGCGCTCATCTCTTTATAGACGGCGAGAGACGCTTCGTAGCTTGCCTGCAGGACCGGCTTCGGAAACGCTTTCAACTGCGCGCCGCGAGACACGAGGCGGCGCAGCGCGTCCGGATTGCCGGCGTCGTACTTGGCGATCATATTGCCCGTGGCCATGCGGCAAGCCAGCGCAAGCGCGGACTGGTACGGCTTGGGCAGCTCGTCGTAGGCATCCTGGTTCACGTACAGCGACAACTGCAGCGTGCCGGCCCACCAACCCGGAAAATAATAGTTCCTGGCCACTTTATAGAGAGCCAGGCTTTCGTCGTCATAGGGGCCGATCCAGGCCACCGCATCCACAATGCCCTGTTCCAGCGCCGCATAGGTTTCGGCGACCGGCACTTCGACCGGCGTGGCGCCCAGCCGCGCCAGCACGTGGCGGGCGAATCCGCCGGCCTTCACTTTCAGCCCGCGCAGATCGTCGACCGTCTTGATTTCGCCGCGGAACCAGCCGCCCATCTGGGCGCCGGTATAGCCGCAGGGAAAGTTGAGGACGTTGTACTTGTCGAACAGCACCCGCGTGAGCGCCAGGCCTTCTCCCTGGGTCATCCATGCGTTCATCTGCCGCGTGTTCAGTCCGAACGGCACGCCGGCGTCGAAGCACAGCGCCGGATCCGTATCGAAATAACGGGTGGAAGCCGTATGGCCGCAATCGACCACACGATACTGCACGGCTTCCAGTACCTGGCCCGGCTGCACCAGATCCCCGGCTGGGAATATCTCGATACTGAAGCGCCCATCCGTTACTTCGGCCACATAACGGGCGACATCCTCCGCCCCGGCGAACAGCGTCGGCGACTCATTGGGAAAACTGGAGGCCAGCCGCCATGAGACCGTAGGAGCATCCTGCGCGAAAACCGGGGCCGCCAGGGCTGCCCCGCCGGTGGCGGCTCCCAGGGCGGTCTGTTTCAAAAACGCGCGGCGTCGCATGGCAAAAGCCTCCATCGGGCGCGGAAGGTGTCGCCGTTGCCGGCGGCTTCCCTAATAGGTTTGAGTAAACGGCGACAGCAGCTGCGAGCCGCCGTCGAGTTCGTCCAGGCCGAACTCTTCGGGATATTCAATGGCGGACAGGTACAGCCCGTCCGGCGCGAACGTGGGCGCGCCGCGCTTGCGGTCGCGCCACGACAGGAGCTGCGCCATCCAGTCCACCGGCTCCCTGCCTTGCCCGACCTGCAGCAGCGCTCCCATGATATTGCGTACCATGTGATGCAGGAAGGCATTCGCCTTCAGCGTAAACACCAGGAACGGACCGCGCTCTTCGATGTCCAGCCGGTGCAGATGGCGCACCGGATGCTTGGCCTGGCATTGCGAGGAACGGAAGCTGGAAAAATCGTGCTCGCCCAGCAGCGCCCTTGCCGCCGCCCGCATGGCGTCCACGTCCAGCGGCTGAAAGCACCAGCCCGCGCGCCCCGCCCATAGCGCCGGACGCACCCGGCCGCGCCATAGCAAATAAACGTATGTCCGCGCGCGAGCCGAAAAGCGTGCGTGAAAATCGTCCGGAACCGGCTGCGCCCACTGGACGGAAATGCTGGGCGGCAGAAAGGCGTTCACGCCGCGCACCCAGGACTCCATCCTGCGGTCCAGCGCCGTATCCAGGTGGATCACCTGCATGGCGCCATGCACGCCGGTATCCGTGCGGCCCGCGCAAATCGTGGGGACCGGGCCTTCTACATCGCAAAAACGTCCCAGGGCGGCTTCCAGCGTATCCTGCACCGTCTGCCGGTGCGGCTGCGTCTGCCAACCCTGCCAGGCGGAGCCGTCATATGCCAGCCCCAATGCAACTCTAGACATGTATCAAACCTGTGGACCGCCGACCCGGCGCGGTTCGTCCGTGGGCGGTTCGTCCAGGTCGAGATTGATGCTATTGAGCTTGCGGTTCAGCGCTGCCGTGTCCAACGCCGGCTCGGTGTATTCGTAAGACTCCTCGTCATCGTCTCCGCGCCTTGCGCCCGCCCTGCGAAGCAGCCAGGCGATGGCAAACGCGATCAACGCCAGCACGGCGGTGACGATGACGAGCAGGTTGTCGGCCAGCCATGCGGGCATGTCCGACGTGGCGTCCTTGCTGGGCGGCGTGACTGCGGCCTTGTCCGGCGAAGCAGTGCTCGGCGCGCCCGTTGCGCCGGGAGTGCCTGCCGCACCCGGCGTACCTGCGGCGCCCGGCGTGCCCGCTGCGCCCGGCGTGCCCGCTGCGCCCGGAGTGCCCGCTGCGCCCGGCGTGCCCGCTGCGCCCGGCGTGCCCGCTGCGCCCGGCGTGCCCGCTGCGCCCGGAGTGCCCGCTGCGCCCGGCGTGCCCGCTGCGCCGGGAGCGCCCGCTGCGCCGGGAGTGCCCGCTGCGCCCGGAGTGCCCGCTGCGCCCGGAGTGCCCGCGGTGCCGGGAGCGCCCGCTGCGCCCGGAGTGCCCGCTGTGCCGGGAGCGCCCGCTGCGCCCGGAGTGCCCGCTGCGCCCGGAACGCCCGCTGCGCCCGCTGCGCCCGGAGTGCCCGCTGTGCCGGGAGTACCTGCTGCGCCCGGGGAGCCCGTCGCGCCCGACGTGCCTGCGCCCGGCGTACCCGCGGCGCCAGGCGTGCCCAACCGTTCAACCGCCTTGTTCAAATCGTCGACGTTGCTTTGCAACTGATCCACACGCCCTTGGACGTCCGCCATGGCGCGCTGGTTGGAGGTCCGGGCATCGGCCTGCGCTTCGGCCTGGGCGGACGCACTGTCGGCCGCAAGGCCCGAGGAAAGACGCACGCGGTCCTGCGGAGGCGTCGCCGTGGCGACGCCGTTATCGACGGGACGGGTAACGCTGCCCGATGCTCCGCCCTGCCCCTGGATGACGGAGGGATTCGCGGCGGACGCGGCGCCTATGCGCGAACGGTATTTCGCGAAGGCCTCGGCGTGTTCGTTGAAGATTCTGCGCGCCTCGGCCGGATCCACCGCGCGCACGGTGGCCGCGTCCGGGATCGACAGCTTCTTGCCCGCGCGCACCAGATTCATATTGTTCTGGATGAACGCCTCGGGGTTCGCGCGCCACAGCGCCACCAGCATCTGGTAGACGGACGCGTTGGGCACGGCGTTGCGTTGAGCGATTGCGAAGAGGTTGTCGCCGGTCTTCACGTTGACCGTCCGGCCGCCGGCCGGTCGGGACGGCGTGCCGACCGAGGCGGGCGTGACCTCGGCGCTGGTGCCGCGCAACGGCACCAGGATGCTGACCTGGACCTGCCGCTGCCCCGCACTGGAGCTGATGTCCAGCAGCAGGTCCACCGCCCCGCTGGCGGGCGGCTGCGCGGCCCGCACGCGCAGGTTCTTGCGCGTGGCGTCCATGCCGTCCTCGATGCGCACCACCATGCTGGCCAACGGTACCGGGGGCTTCAGGCCCGCGCGCTGCCATGCGGCCTCGTCGGCGACCGATACCTTCAGCGACGCCACCTCGTCGGGAGTCAGTTCCTGCAGCCCCACGACCGCCTGCAGCGGCGCGCCCGGCACGGAAACCACCCGCGAATGCCCCACGCGCATGGCCATCGCCGAGCCGCACACGCTTGAGCCAATCGCCAACGCAATCGCCCATTGCAGGGCTTTCAAACGGCGGGCATGCTTCACTTGGCGCGAACGCTGGGTCATAAGCTGGAATTCCGTTCTTGTAGTCGAATTACGGGCTGGCGCCGATTCGCGCCGAACAGGCGTAAATCGGCATCAATTCACCAGAAAAGTGTAATGGATCAAGCGCATTTCACAAACCTGAAAGGCGCGCCGGCGTTCGCTGGCATGCACATCCGCCACACTGCCGCGACCCCCTTGCAAACGGCAAGGGCACCCGAAGGTGCCCCTGCTTGGCTTGCCCGCGCGGCGGGGCGGCGCCAGGCGCCGCCCGCAGGCGCGTCAGGCTTCGGCCAGCGCGATGCGCAGCATGCGGCGCAGCGGTTCCGCGGCGCCCCACAGCAACTGGTCGCCCACGGTGAAAGCGCCCAGGTACTGCGAACCCATCGACAGCTTGCGCAGGCGGCCGACCGGAATATCGAGCGTGCCCGTCACGGCGACCGGCGTCAGCGCGGCAACGGTGGCTTCCTTGGTGTTCGGCACCACCTTGGCCCATTGCGTGCCCTGGGCGATCAGCGCCTCGATCTCGTCCAGCGGCAGGTCGCGCTTGAGCTTGATGGTCAGCGCCTGGCTGTGGCAACGCATGGCGCCGATGCGCACGCACAGGCCGTCGATCGGCGTGGCCGGCGTGCCGAAGGCGGCGCCGCGGCCGAGGATCTTGTTGGTCTCGACCTCGCCCTTCCATTCTTCCTTCGACATGCCGTCGCCCAGGTCCTTGTCGATCCAGGGAATCAGGTTGCCGCCCAGCGGCACGCCGAAATGCTCGTGGGGCAGCGCCGGATCCTTTTGCTTGGCCAGCACGCCGCGGTCGATTTCAAGAATGGCCGACGCGGGATCGTCCAGCAGCGGCTTGACCGACTGGTTGATCTCGCCGAACTGGGTCAGGAGTTCGCGCATGTGCTGCGCGCCGCCGCCCGAGGCCGCCTGGTACGTCATGGTCGTCATCCATTCGACCAGATCGTTGTTGAACAGGCCGGCCAGGCCCATCAGCATGCAGCTGACCGTGCAGTTGCCGCCGACGAAATTGCGCACGCCGCGCTTGAGCGCCGCGTCGATGACCGGACGGTTGACCGGATCCAGCACGATGATCGCGTCGTCGGCCATGCGCAGCGTGCTCGCCGCGTCGATCCAGATGCCGTTCCAGCCCGCGCCGCGCAGCTTCGGATAGATCTCGGAGGTGTAGTCGCCACCTTGCGCCGTCACGATGATCGGCAGTTTTTTCAGAGCATCAATATCGTAGGCGTCCTGCAGCGGGCCCGCGCCGTCGGCCCAAGTGGGCGCCGCGCCGCCAGCATTGCTGGTGGAGAAGAAAACCGGTTCGATCAGTGCGAAGTCGTTCTCGTCGCGCATGCGTTGCATGAGCACCGAGCCGACCATACCGCGCCAGCCGACAAGGCCTACTGCTTGATTCATTTCAATCGCTCTTTAAAGGTGGAGACAAGGTCCGGGGGAAGAAAAGCCGTGCAATTCAACAATTTATCAGAATGCACGGAGAGATGTTGCGGCGCAGCTAGAAAAAATAGGGGCCACAATGGACGCCGCAGGCCTTCGCGGCGCCCGGGCAACGGAAAAGCAAGGGCCGGCGGGCACATTGGCGCCCGCCGGCCCGCCTTGCGCAAACGGGATCAGGCCAGGGCCTTCAGGACCGCGTCGCCCATTTCCGCCGTGCCGACCTTGGTCGTGCCCGGCTCGTAGAGATCGGCGGTGCGCAGGCCCTCGGCCAGCACGCGGCGCACGGCGGCCTCGATGCGGTCGGCCTGGGGCGCCAGGTTCAGCGAATAGCGCAGCAACATGGCGGCGGACAGGATCGTGGCCAGGGGGTTGGCGACGCCCTTTCCAGCGATGTCGGGCGCGGAACCGTGGCTGGGCTCGTACAGGCCCTGTCCGCCGGCGTTCAGCGAGGCCGACGGCAACATGCCGATCGATCCGGTCAGCATGGCCGCTTCGTCCGACAGGATGTCGCCGAACAGGTTGCCGGTCACGATGACGTCGAACTGGCGCGGGTTGCGAACCAGCTGCATGGCGGCATTGTCCACGTACATGTGCGACAGCTCCACGTCGGGATAGTCGCGCGCGATTTCGATGACGATGTCTCGCCAGAATTGCGAGGTTTCCAGCACGTTGGCCTTGTCCACGCTGCACAGTTTCTTGTTGCGCTTGCGGGCCGATTCAAAGCCGATACGCGCGATGCGGCGCACTTCGGATTCGGCGTAGCGCATGGTGTCGTAGCCTTCGCGCTCGCCGGCGAACGCGCCGTCGGGCGACGAACGCACGCCGCGCGGCGTGCCGAAATAGATGTCGCCGGTCAGTTCGCGGATGATCAGGATGTCCAGGCCGGACACGATCTCGGGCTTCAGCGACGAGGCGCTGGCCAGCTCGGGATACAGAATGGCGGGACGCAGGTTGGCGAACAGGCCCAGCGCCTTGCGCAGGCCCAGGATGGCCTGTTCCGGACGGAATTCGCGCGGCAGGCTGTCGTATTTCCAGTCGCCCACGGCGCCGAACAGCACGGCATGCGATTCCTGGGCGAGCTTCAGCGTTGCCGGCGGCAGCGGGTGCTCGAAGGCGTCGAACGCCGCGCCGCCCACGGGCGCCTCCTTGATGTCGAAGGAGACGTCCAGCGCCTTCAGGACGCGCACGGCCTGTTCGACGATTTCCGGGCCGATGCCGTCACCCGGCAAGACTGCGATGTTGTGAGTCATACGAAAACGATCCTGTGATCAAAGAATGGAGGCGTCAGGCGATGGGGCGGCTTTCCAGCCACGGATGGCGGGCCAGGCGCTCGGCCTCGAACGCGCGGATCTTGTCGGACTGGCGCAGGGTCAGGCCGATATCGTCGAAGCCATTGAGCAGGCAGTACTTGCGGAAGGGTTCGATGTCGAAGCCCATTTCCCGGCCGTCCGCCGCCACCACGACCTGCCGCTCGAGGTCGACGCGCAGCTTGTAGCCCGGGAAGGCCTTCACTTCGTCGAACAGGCGCGCCACTTCCAGCTCGGACAGCACGATGGGCAGCAAGCCGTTCTTGAAGCTGTTATTGAAGAAGATGTCCGCATACGACGGAGCGATGATGGCGCGGAAGCCGAACTGCGTCAGCGCCCAGGGCGCGTGCTCGCGGCTGGAGCCGCAACCGAAGTTCTTGCGCGCCAGCAGCACCGAAGCGCCCTGGTAGCGAGGCTGGTTCAGCACAAAGTCCGGGTTCAGCGGACGCTTGCTGTTGTCCATGCCCGGCTCGCCGTGGTCCAGGTAGCGCAGTTCGTCGAACAGGTTCGGACCGAAGCCGGTGCGCTTGATGGACTTGAGGAACTGCTTCGGGATGATGAGGTCCGTGTCGACGTTTTCGCGGTCGAGCGGGGCCACCAGGCCTTCGTGAGTGGTGAATGCTTGCATGATGTCGGTACTCGGTGCTTGACGCTTAACGGAACGTGCGGACGTCGACGAAATGGCCGGCGACCGCGGCGGCGGCGGCCATGGCCGGGCTCACCAGATGGGTGCGCCCGCCCTGCCCCTGGCGGCCTTCGAAGTTGCGGTTCGAGGTGGAAGCGCAACGTTCGCCGGGTTCGAGCCGGTCGGCGTTCATGGCCAGGCACATGGAGCAGCCCGGCTCGCGCCATTCGAAACCGGCATCGATGAAAATCTTGTCCAGCCCTTCGCGCTCGGCCTGCTGCTTGACCAGGCCCGACCCCGGGACCACCATCGCCTGGCGCACGTTGGACGCCACGTGCTTGCCGCGCGCCACGGCGGCGGCGGCGCGCAGGTCTTCGATGCGCGAGTTGGTGCAGGAGCCGATGAACACCCGGTCGACGCGGATGTCGGTCAGCGGGGTATTGGGCTTCAGGCCCATGTATTGCAGTGCGCGCTCCATGCCGCTGCGGCGCACGTCGTCTTTCTCGCGGTCGGGGTCCGGCACGCGGGAATCCACAGGCAGCACCATTTCAGGAGACGTGCCCCAGGTGACTTGCGGTTTGATATCGCGGGCGTTGACTTCCACGACGGAGTCGAACTTGGCGCCTTCGTCGGTATGCAGCGTGCGCCAGTAGCCGACGGCCTGGTCCCAGAGCACGCCCGTCGGCGAGAAGGGACGGCCGCGGAAGTATTCGATGGTCTTGTCGTCCACGGCGACCATGCCGGAACGGGCGCCAGCCTCGATAGCCATGTTGCAGACCGTCATGCGGCCCTCCACGGACAGCGCGCGGATCGTGCTGCCGGCGAACTCGATGGCGTGGCCGGTGCCCCCGGCCGTGCCGATGATGCCGATGATGTGCAGGACCACGTCCTTGGCCGTACAGCCGAAGGGCAGCTCGCCCTCGACCTTGATCAGCATGCTCTTGGCTTTCTTCATGAGCAGCGTCTGCGTGGCGAGCACGTGTTCGACTTCGGACGTGCCGATGCCGAAGGCCAGCGCGCCCAGCGCGCCGTGCGTGCTGGTATGCGAATCGCCGCAAACCACCGTCATGCCGGGGAGGGTCGCGCCCTGCTCCGGGCCGATCACGTGCACGATGCCCTGGCGCAGGTCGTTCATGCGGAATTCGGTGATGCCGTACTTCTCGCAGTTGGAATCCAGCGTATCCACTTGCAGGCGGGAAACCGGATCGTCGATGCCCTGGGCGCGGTTCAGCGTGGGCACGTTGTGGTCAGCCACCGCCAGGTTGGCGCCGGTGCGCCACGGCTTGCGGCCGGCGATCGCCAGGCCTTCGAACGCCTGCGGGCTGGTGACTTCGTGCACCAGGTGGCGATCGATATAGAGCAGACAGGTGCCGTCTGATTCCTGGTGGACGACGTGGGCGTCCCAGAGTTTGTCGTAAAGGGTTTGGGCCATGGATGCGCTCTGCAAATAGACAATCCGGCTCGTGCCTCGCGCGGTTGAAAGCAAATCGCTTCCGCGCCGGCCACTGCGGCATGAAGGGATTATGCACAGGGTCTGAACCTAGTACAACCGCACCACATATACCAGTACTACCACTACCATGCTGACCGGATGACGGAGCCTGCGACGGGCCTGGATTCAATCCCGGGACAGGCGCGACGAGACCGGCATGCATGGATACAAATTCGGCCGGGGAAATAGATACAAAATTATCAAAACGATAAAATCGCGCAACGCTTTCGCCGAGCCATTTACGAAATAAAACGAAATAAATAGCATCAAAGCCGCATTAAATCAGCACATTCAAGACATACAGAGCGAAGTTGATGCAAATTCAGCAGAATTAGAGGATGATGCGCGACGAAACCAAAGAAATGGCCGTGGAAATCTCATCAAGAATTAACAAATATTGACTCGTCAAAACTGACATTTCCACACAATATGCGGCCATTCATCCTCAACTCGACTCGCGAATAATCACTATGGCTTCGTTTTTGCTCAAAAGCACGACTTCGGTCCTTGCCCTGGCATTCGTTCCTGCGGCATTTGCACAGCCTTCGGCTCCCGCTGCCGCACAGCCCGCGGTCACGATGAACCAGATCGTCGAACAGACGCTGCTCGGCAATCCGGAAATCCAAGCCAAGTACCATGACTTCCAAGCGTCGCTGGAAGGCCAGAACGTCGCGCGCGGAGCCTTCTTCCCGCAGATCAACGCGCAAGGCTACGTGGGTCGCGAGTACCGCCGCAATGTGCCTGGCGTGGGTTCGCAGGACTGGAGCCGCCCCGGCTACAGCGTCGAGTTGCGCCAGTTGATTTTCGATGGCTTCCGCACGAGCAACGACGTCAAGCAGGCCGGTTTCGACAAGCTGGCGAAGTTCTACGACCTGCTGGCCACCAGCGACAGCACGGCGCTCGCCGCCGTGCAGGCCTACATCGACCTGCAGCGCTACCGCGACATGGAATTGCTGGCCCGCCAGAACTATTCGCTGCACGAAGAAACGCTCAAGCAGATCAACGAGCGCGCCGAATCGGGCGTGGGCCGCCGGGTCGACCTGGAACAGGCCGGCGGACGCCTGGCCCTGGCCCAGACCAACCTGATGACCGAGACCGCCAACCTGCTGGACGTGCAACAGCGCTTCCAGCGCGTGACGGGCGCCCTGCCTCCCCAATCGATGCAGCCGCCGCCCGACATCAGCGGCAAGCTGCCGGCCAAGCCGGCCGACTTCAATGAGTCGCTGCGCCGCAATCCCAGCTTCCTGTCCAAGCAGGCCGGCCTGCAGGCGGCCGAAGCCGGTGTGGCCTCGTCCAAGGGCGCGTTCTCGCCGAAGTTCGAATTCGTGGCCGCCACGGGCCGCGACCAGAACGACCCGACGCCGCAAAGCCGCGACATCCAGAGCTCCAGCGTCCAGCTCGTCATGAGCTACAACCTGTACCGCGGCGGCGCCGACTCGGCCCGAGTGCGCCAGACCGCCGCGCAGTCCTATGCCGCGCGCGACATCCGCGACTACACCTGCCGCAACGTGCAGCAGGACCTGGCCGTGGCCTGGAACAACGTCGTCAGCCTGAACCAGAAGCTGCCTTTCCTGCGCGACCACGAAGTGGCCACCACGAAGGTGCGCGAAGCCTATCGCCAGCAATTCCAGATCGGCCAGCGCACGCTGCTCGACCTGCTCGACACCGAAAACGAACTGTTCGAATCGCGCCGCGCCCTGACCAACGCCCTCTACGACCTCCAGCTCGCGCAATACCGCTGGCTGGCGCTGTCGCACCAGTTGCTGCCCGCCCTGGCCCTGCAGCCTGCGCGCAACGAAATGCCTGAGGAAAACGGCAAGCTGGTCGTGTCCGATGACGTGATCAAGCTCTGCAATTCCACGGTTCCCGACACGGCCCGCCTGGCCCCCGTGCGCGTGCAATACAACGAAGGCACGCTGCCGCCCACCTTCATCCCGATGAACGCGCCCAGCGCCAAGCCCTGAGCGCCCTTAAGCGCTAGGAGACCCCATGCCGAAACAGGGCAAAGACTTCTCGCAGTTGGACGCGGACTTCGTCCGCGTCCTGGAAGACCTGATCGACGCACTGATCGCCAACGGCACCTTGCGCATGACAGACCTGCCGATACAGGCACAACAGAAACTTACCCAGCGCAAGCAGCAGCGCGCGCGGCTCTCGGAACACCTGGACCTGCTGGATGACGAAGATGGACAAGTTATCTGAATTGGCCGCCCGGGAGTGGCGCGCGGATGCGCGCGCCGCGCACGACGATCCGCTGCTCGATTGCCTGGTCGAAATCACCCGGCTGCATGGCGTGACGGCCACGGCGCAGGCGCTGTCCTCGGGGCTGCCGCTGGAGGAGCATCGGCTCACTCCTGCCCTGCTGCCTCGCGCGGCCGCGCGCGCGCAACTGTCCGCCCGGGTGGTCAAGCGCACGCTGGACAGCATCTCGCAGGACTTGCTGCCCGCCATCCTGCTGCTCCATGGCGAACGCGCCTGCCTGCTGCTCAAGAAGGACGGCGGCACGTATGTCGTCAGCCACCCCGAGCTGGGCGGCAGCTCGATCGAAATGAGCCCCGAGGAACTTGCGGCGCAGTACACCGGCCTGGTGTGCTTCGTGCGCCCGCAGTTCCGCTTCGACGCGCGCGCGCCCGAGGTCGCCAAGGTGCGCCAGCGCCACTGGTTCTGGGCCGCCATCATGGAAAACCGGCGACTGTACCGCGACGCGCTGATCGCCGCCCTGCTGATCAACCTCTTCGCGATGGCGATGCCCCTGTTCACGATGAACGTTTATGACCGGGTCGTGCCCAACAATGCCATCGAAACGCTCTGGGTGCTGGCAATCGGCATCACGCTGGTCGTGATCTTCAACATGATCCTGGGCACGGCCCGGTCGCACGTGGTGGACAGCGCCAGCAAGCGGGTCGACGTGCGCCTGTCCGCCCAGATCATGGAACGGGTGCTGGACCTGCGGCTGGAGGGCCGGCCGGTATCGGTCGGCTCGTTCGCAGCCAACCTCCGCTCTTTCGAATCCATCCGCGACTTCATTGCCTCGGCCACGATCACCACGCTGGTCGACCTGCCCTTCATCCTGCTGTTCCTGCTTGCGCTGGCCTGGATCTCTCCCTGGATGATCCTGCCGCCGCTGGTCGCCATCGTGCTGATCCTGCTGGTGTCGCTGGCGGCGCAGGCCCGCATGGAATCCCTCACGATGGCCACCTTCCAGGCCTCGTCCCAGCGCAATGCGACGCTGGTGGAAGCACTGACCGGCCTGGAAGCCGTCAAGACCCTCAACGCCCAGGGCTCGATCCAGCGCAACTGGGAACGCGCCACGGAATACATTGCCCAGACCGGCGGCAAGCTCAAGCTGATTTCTTCGTCCACGGTCGGCTTCGTGCAGGCCGTCCAGCAGATGGTCTCGATCTCGGTGGTCATCATCGGCGTGTACCAGGCGCAGGAATCGGCCATTTCCATGGGCGGCATCATCGCCGCCTCCATGATCGCGGGGCGCTGCCTGGCGCCGCTGGGGCAAGTGGCCGGGCTCTTGATGCAGTACCAGAACGCCCGCACCTCGCTGGGGTCGATCGACAGCTACATGAAGCTGCCGGTCGAGCGCCCGGCGGAAGCCGAATTCCTGCACCGCCCGGTCTTTCACGGCGGGCTGGAGTTCCGCGACGTGACCTTTACCTATCCGGGGGCCGCGCAGCCGGCGCTGAAGAAGGTGTCGTTCAAGCTGAAGCCCGGCGAAAAAGTCGGCGTCATCGGCCGCATCGGCTCCGGCAAGACCACCCTGGAGAAGCTGGCGCTGGCGTTGTACCAGCCCACCGAAGGCGCTGTCCTGCTGGACGGCGTCGACGTGCGCCAGATCGATCCCGCCGACGTGCGCCGGGCAATCGGCCACGTGCCGCAGGATCCGCTGCTCTTCTACGGCAGCCTGAAGCACAACCTGGCCATGGGCGCGCCCTATGCCGACGACGCCAGCATCCTGGCGGCGGCCAACCTGGCCGGCGTCTCCGATTTCGCCAACCTCCATCCCAACGGGTTCGACATGGTGATCGGCGAACGCGGCGAGTCCCTCTCCGGCGGACAGCGCCAGTCGGTGGCGGTGGCCCGGGCCCTGATCAACGATCCCCCCATCCTGCTGCTGGACGAGCCCAGCAGCAACATGGACCACCAGAGCGAAGCCCAGTTGCGCAAGCGCCTGGGCGAAGCCAGCGAGACCAAGACGATCCTGCTGGTCACCCATCGCACCGCCCTGCTGGACCTGGTCGACCGGCTGATCGTGATCGACAACGGTCACATCGTGGCCGACGGCCCCAAGGAACAAGTCGTCGAAGCCCTGCGTCAGGGTCGCGTCGGACGCGGAGGCTGAGGTAGCCATGCTGAACAACCCAGCCGAAACCAGGCACGGCCTGTTTGGAACCCTGTGGCGCAAGCTGCGTGGCGTGTTCGTGTTCTTCTTCGACCGCCTGCTGGACGGCACCGAAAAAGGCAAGCCCCAGCACCGCTCCGACTACGTCGGCAATGCCGAGTGGGTCATCCATGAATCCCAGGCCCGCGGCTCGCGCATCCTGCTGTGGGTGAGCCTGCTGGCCACCGGCGGCCTGCTCGTCTGGGCAGGCACCGGCAGCATCGACGAGGTCGTCCGGGGCGAAGGCAAGGTCGTGCCGTCGCGCCAGGTCCAGATCATCCAGAGCCTGGACGGGGGCATCGTCGACGAGATCCTGGTGCGGCCCGGCCAGGAAGTCGAGGCCGGCGAGGTCCTGCTGAGGATCGATTCCACGCGCTTCGCATCGTCGCTGGGCGAGAACAACGCCGAATACCTGTCCCTGCTCGCCAAGGCAGCGCGCCTGAAGGCCCTGGCCACCGGCGAACCCTTCGTGGCGCCCGAAGAAGCCCTGGCGCAGATGCCGGGCGTGGTGGAAATGGAGCGCAACGCCTGGCAGGCGCGCACCACGGAGCTGAACGCCACCGTCAACGTGGCCCGCGAACAGCTCAAGCAGCGACAGGAAGACCTGCGCGAAACGATCGCCAAGCGCGACCAGGCCGCGACCAGCTGCGGGCTGACGTCGCGCGAACTGCAGGTGACCCGCCCGCTGCTCAAGAGCGGCGCGGTCTCCGAAGTGGACCTGCTGCGCCTGCAGCGCGACGTGGCCCGCTATTGCGGGGAACAGAAAGGCGCGGAGGCGCAGATCGATCGCTTCCAGGCTTCCATCAAGGAAGCGGAAAGCAAGATCCAGGAAACCGAGCTGAACATCCGCAACCAGGCCCGCAGCGAACTGTCCGAGACCAACACCAAGCTGTCGACGCTGCGCGAAGGCAAGCTCGCGCTGGCCGACCGCGTCAAGCTGGCCGAGGTCCGCGCGCCGGTGCGCGGCACCATCAAGACACTGTTCAACAACACCGTGGGCGGCGTAGTGCAGCCGGGCAAGGACATCATCGAGATCGTGCCCAAGGACGACACCCTGCTGCTCGAGGTGCGCGTCCAGCCGCGCGACATCGGCTTCCTGCACGCCGACCAGAAGGCGGAAGTGAAGTTCACCGCCTACGACTTCGCCATCTACGGCGGCCTGGAAGGAAAGGTGGAACAGATCGGCGCGGACACCGTGACCGACGAGAAAGGCAATTCCTACTACGTGGTCCGCGTTCGCACGGACCGCAGCACGGTAGGCGACAAACTGTTGCCCATCATCCCCGGGATGGTGGCGGAGGTTCATATCCTGACAGGCAAGCGCACGGTGCTGCAGTACCTGCTCAAGCCCATATTGCGCGCCAAGGCGAATGCCTTTACCGAACGTTAAAGGAGGGCTGCAAGGCTTTATGAAACCCGTTCCTGTCCTGTTGATTACGCACGACGACCTGTTGTGGCAGCATTGGCGCGCCCTGGACCCGGCGCGCTGGCTGGCGGCCCGCGGTCGCGGCCTGGCCGATCTGCAGCGCTGGCGCGAGCAGGGCCGCTCGCTGGCGGTGCTGGACACCGGCCTTCCCCGCTTGCCCTCCTGGCAGGATCCCATCTGGGCCACCACCCTGCCGGACATGCGCGTGGTCGTCGCCAGCCCCAGCCCGAACGACGAGGAAGGCACCCGGGTGCTGGGCGCCGGCGCCCATGGCTACTGCCACGGCTATGCGCCCGCCGCGTCGCTGTCGCAGGCGCTGGAAGTCGTGGCCTCCGGCGGCATCTGGATGGGCAGGTCCCTGGTATCGCGGCTGCTCAAGCTGGTTGCCGAACGCACCCAGGACACGCATTCCTGGGACGGCGGCCTGCTGACCGAACGGGAAATCACCGTGGCGCGCTACGCCGCCAACGGCCAGGCCAACGCGCCGATCGCGGAAGCGCTGGGCATTACCGAACGGACGGTAAAGGCTCATCTGTCGGCCGTTTTCGAAAAGCTGGGCGTCACGGACCGCCTGCAACTCGCGCTGCGCGTGCACGGCATTTCCGCACCCGCCGACAGCCGGATCAAAATTACCTCCTGATACTGTCCTTGAGGACAATATCCCGCGCCGGCGGCGCAATCTAGTATCTGGCCATCTTGGATAACTCCCTGAAACGGAACCAACATGGCCAACACCTCACCTGCAGTCGTCAACGAAATCACGGGTCGCGCGTGGATACGCAATAGCGACGGTTCCCTGACCGAACTGCACCAGGGCAGCAAAGTCCCTGCGGGCAGCGACGTCGTCACTGCCTCGGGCGCCACGGTATCCCTTCAGGTGGGCGACGGCATGCCGATCGTCATTGGCGAGGGTCGCGAAGTGGCGATGAACGGCGACATCGGTGGCCCGCTGGCCGATCCTTCCGAAGCCGCGGTCGCGCCGCCCAGCGGCACCGACTCCGACCGCCTCCTGGCCGCTCTGCGCGACGGCCGCGACCCGTTCGACGAACTGGACCCCACCGCGGCCATCGTGGCCGGCGGCGGCGATGCCGGTGGCAGCAGCTTCGTGCGCCTTGCCCGCATCCTTGAAACCACCACCCCCCTCGACCTCGCCTACCCCAACCCGGCCCGCGGCGAGGACGTCCTGCCGCGCATGTCGGCCACCGGCGCCGGCGACGACGACCAGGGCGGCACTGCCACGCCGACCACTCCTGTCAACACCCCGCCCAATGCGCTCGACGACGCCGGACGCGGCGATCAGAACAGCCTGGTCCGCGGCAATCTGCTGCTCAATGACTCGGATCCCGACGGCGACCCGCTGGCGATCACCTCGATCAGCGGCCGCCCCATGACCCCGGGCGGCGTCACGGTCACCGGCAGCAACGGCGGCACCTTCACCGTCCAGCCGGACGGCAGCTACGTTTTCAACCCGGGCGGCAACTACGACCACCTGGCGCAAGGCGAGACCACCACCACCACCATCTCGTACACCATCACCGACCCGAGCGGCGCCACGTCCACCGCGACCGTGGTCGTGACGATCACCGGCACCAATGACGGCCCGACCGCCATCGCGCTGGACAACCAGGACAACATGGATGGCGATGTCGTCAGCTACGACCTGTCCGGCTTCTTCAGCGACGTGGACAAGAGCGACGTCCTCACCTATTCCGTCGACCATGTGCCCGGCGGCTTGACGTTCGACTCGGCTACCGGAACTTTCTCGGGCAAATTGGCCAATTGGGCCTCCGACCATACCAACACGGGCGTCAAGGGCGAATACCTGATCACCGTAACGGCCACGGACCCCTTCGGCGCGTCGGTTTCCAAGACCTTCGTGTGGACCATCGGCAACCCCGAGCCGATCGCGCTCGACGACTCCGGCGCAACTCGCGAAGACAACCTGCTCGTGGTGGAGCACCCCTCCGAGGGCGTGCTCGGCAACGATACCGATCCGGATGGCGACAAGCTCTCCGTCTCGGCGGTCGAGGGCGACGCGGCGGGCGTGGGCGCAGCCGTCAACGGTTCCAACGGCGGAACGTTCACCCTGAATGCCGATGGCACCTATACCTTCGATCCGGGCCCGGACTTCCAGTACCTGGCCGCCGGCCAGACGGCGACGACCTCCATCACCTATACGGTCTCCGACGCCCAGGGCGCGACGGACACGGCCACGTTGACGGTGACGATCACGGGCACCAATGACGCCCCGACGATCACCACCGGTCCGCAGGAAGGCACGGTTACTGAAATCGCCGATGGCGCCGCGGGCGAGAACACCACCGAGCACACCGCAAGCGGCACGATCAAGTTCGCCGACGTCGACACGCTGGACACGCACACGGCCACGGTTACGCCTAACGGCAACGGCTACCTGGGCAACCTCACCCTGGGCGCGATCGATCCGGCCGACAAGAGCTTGAGCTGGGACTTCAAGGTCAACGACGAACTTCTGGATTCCCTGCAGGCCGGCCAGACGCTCACGCAGACCTACACGGTCACGATCGACGATGGCAAGGGCGGCACCGTCACCCAGGACATCACCATCACGATCACCGGCACCAACGACGCGCCGACGATCACCAGCGGCGCGCAATCCGGTTCCGTCATCGAAGTGGCCGATGGCGCCACGGGCGAGAACACCACCGAACACACGGCGGGCGGCACGATCACGTTCGCCGACGTCGACACGCTGGATACGCACACGGTTGCGGTCACGCCCAACGGCAACGGCTATCTGGGCAATCTCACCCTGGGCGCGATCGACCCGGCCACCAAGAGCTTCGACTGGAGCTTCAAGGTCGAAGACAGCCTGCTCGACTCGCTGGGCGCGGGCCAGACCCTGACCCAGACCTACACGGTCACGGTCGACGACGGCAAGGGCGGCACCGTCACCCAGGACATCACCATCACGATCACCGGCACCAACGACGCCCCGACGATCACCAGCGGCGCGCAATCC
>Ga0182735_1000150_pt1 | contig 88445 bp, 95 predicted proteins | sample eDN5th30CKraftMG_FD_128524 | JGI IMG/M metagenome (GOLD analysis project Ga0182735, IMG submission 128524) | Enriched Miracle-Growth compost microbial communities from Emeryville, California, USA - eDNA 5th pass 30_C Kraft MG (version 2) (version 2) ... | reverse complement strand
GCGCAGCTTCTCCCGAACCTCGGCATCGTCACCCCGCTGCGACCGGTAGCGCATGCTCTTCCGATCGGCCCCTGTGACACGGCACGCCCGCCGCTCGCTCATCCCATGGCAAGCCTGGAGATGGGCGACCGCTTCCCGCTGAACGGCGGGCGTCACCATTTTTTTTTGAGAAGATCCTTCAGCGCCGCATTGTCGAGCATCGCGTCCGCAAGCAGCCGCTTCAGCTTCGCGTTCTCGTCCTCGAGCGAGCGCAGCCGCTTCGCCTCCGACACCTCGAGACCGCCATACTTGGCCTTCCAGTTGTAGATCGTTGCTTCCGACACCCCGTGTCGCCGCGCAAGCTCGCCGGTCTTCGCGCCCGCCTCCGCTTCCTTCAACACCCCGATGATCTGCTCTTCCGAAAACCTCAAACGCTTCATCTGTTCGTCCTTCCTTCAAGGCCGGACTCTAATCACAGTTGGAGGAAAATCAGGGGGTCACGTCAAACCCGAAAGCGGCCTGACCGCAAGCGGCCAGCTTGAGCCGATTAGCAGACCCAAAGGATGCGGCCACTCTGGATCCTTTTTGCCGGCTCGTGCTCGGCCGTTCTCCTGCCAACGACGGAGCGTCGAAAGATCGCCTTCTTACTGAAGTTTCGACGATTGATCGTGACACGATCCTGAGTATCCTCCAGCTGATGTCAGAGACGGCAGGCGAGCAGAGCACTGAGCGGACAAATAGTTCATTCATCGTAAGGGGAGCACGGACCAGCGATTTTTGGCATCGAACCCCCGAAAATTGCACAGATTGTCGGTAGCAAAAAAATTGCAAGCAAAAAGATCAGTTTGTTTTCAGAAGCTTGTGGCTCAATAAGATTCCGCCCCCGGCACCATTTCCTTTTTTCAGGACATTCGAGAAAATCTCAGAACGTCCGGTAAGCCATTTCGAATAAATGAATTTATTCGCTCGCCTCGTCGCGGGGCGTCGCTTTGCATCCCAGCCTCTTTGCGCACAGATTTGCGGTAACTATCGCAGGTGGGCAAAAGGAAGCGCGGCGCCTCGTTGCAGCTGGCGAAGATCCTTCGGCAGCGAAACGCCAGCACACGGCCGCGCTCCAGCTTCGGCAGACGGGAAGCTTCGACGTCGTCGCCGACGAATATATCGAGCGGCTTCGGCTGAAGGGCCGGAGCGAATCCACCATCGGCAAGAATGTGTGACTTTTCAATCATGTGCGTCCCGCGCTAGGGCGGCGGTTGATGGCCGAAATCGCCGCGCACGGACCCCAAGGCGGTGTGCGGGCTTCTGTGCGCGATCGACGGATATGAGGGCAGCGTCATCGTCCGGATCGCGCTCCAGCTCTCGGCGCACCTCTTCACCAGGCCGGGCGAGCTTCGCCTCGCGGAATGGAACGAGTTCGACTTCGAGGTCGGCGCGTGGACGATCCCGGCCGAACGCACAAAGATGCGCCGGGCCCACAAGGTGCCGCTGACCGATCAGGTCGTCACGCTCTTCGAGCAGCTCGACGAGATCACGGGCGAGGGGAGGCTGCTCTTGACGAGCGTGCGTTCGGCGGACCGGGCCATGTCGGACAATGGAAATCGACGATGAACATGGATTCGGCGTCTGGCATCCGGCATCGCTATGCGGCCGACGGCACCGCGATGCGGTTGGCCGACTATGCCCAGCCCCGAAGGCGCCGACGTCGTGCAGGCGACGGTTGCCTGTCGGCAACCGGCCTGGAGGTGGCAGGATCGACGCCTTCTTCCCCAAGAATGCGTCAACCATCTCAGAAATTCCGGCAATGCTTCAATCTAATCGAAGGCCCAATGAGGATAGACGATCACAAGAGTTAACCTATGTTAAGTTTATGATATAGGGAAACAAATTTCGATCTAGAGCGTTGTCCCGGCGCCCGGTTTCGGGCGGAGCCTTTTGAGAAGGGATAGTCATGGAACCAAGCGATACCGACGCAACGCACATTCTCGCTGCCGATCACCGCGCCGTCGAAAAATTGTTCGAGGAATTCGAACGCTCTGGCAGCCGCAGCCAGAAAGCGAAGATCGCCGACAGGATCTGCACCGAGCTCAAGATCCATGCGCAGATCGAAGAGGAAATCTTCTATCCCGCGCTCGAGGGCAAGATCGACGCCGATCTACTCAAGGAAGCCTATGTCGAACATGACGGCGCCAAAGTTCTGATCAACGACATCGTCGCCTCGGGTGCCGAGGACAAGTTTTTCGAAGCGAAGGTCACGGTGCTCTCGGAAGAGATCAAGCATCATGTGAAGGAAGAAGAAAAGCAGCACGACAACATGTTTCAGCAAGCGCGCGCCGCCGGCGTCGATTTGAACGCGCTCGGCGAGCAGCTTCTCGCGCGCAAAGAAGAGCTCAAGCGACAGGCTGAAGGTGAGGGACTCCCGCCCGCTGCTTTGGCGACAATGTGATCGGCCGATCGCCCGGCGATAGCGCCGCCTGCGATCTCGCGGCGGCGCTGCAGGCGACGGATTTGGCGATCGCGACCGCGGAGAGCCGCACCGGCGGTCAACTTCGGCCCAATTTGCGCGCCACGCCGATCTCGGACCGTATATCGAGTGCGGGTTCGTCGTTTATTCGGTCGATGCCAAATGCGAAGTGCTGGGGATTGGCCGCAGCCTCGCGGAGCGATGCCAGGCCGTTGCCCCCGAAGTGAACGCGGCGATAGCCGAAGGCGCCTTGACGCGTTATCCGCGAATTGTCTGCCGCAAGCAGGGCGCGCGTGTGCAGCGGCCGTCGCTCCACTGTCTGACCCGGCCCACAAGCGAGCGTTAGGCCCGGATACGTACTGGCACCGATTTCGAGGCAGGAGTTTTCGACAGTCGATCGTGGTGCGACAGCGGCACCAGCGGATTGGCCTCCGGATAATAGGCGGCGACGCAGCCGGAAGGAAGGTCGAACGGCGTTACCGTCAATCCGCGCACTTCGCGCTCCACGCCGTCGTCGGCGTCGCTTTCGAGCGTCACCACCTGGCCGGCCTCGAGCCCTGCGCGGGCCATTTCCGCGGGACTGATCAACAGCACGTCGCGCGTTCCCTCGATACCCCGCATGCGGTCGGAATAGCCATAGATGGTGGTGTTGAACTGATCGTTCGATCGCAGCGTGATCAGGCGATAGCGGCCGGGCGCATCGGCGAAACCGCAAGCATTGAGTCCGTCGGGAACGGTAAAATCGACCTTGCCGCTTTCGGTCTTCCAGATGCGCTCGCGCGCGGCATTGCCTTTGTAGAAGCCGCCGGGGGTGAACATCCGCTCGTTGAACTTCTCGAACTTGTCGGGATAGCTTGCCTCGATCAGGTCGCGCACCTTGCCATAGTCGCCGGTCCATTCGTCCCACTTCACCTTGGGGCGGGGCGGCAGGGTCGCCTTGGCAATGCCCGCGACGATCGCGAGTTCGGACAACAGATGCTCGCTCGCGGGTTTGCGATGGCCGCGCGAGCCGTGGATACAACTCAGACTGTCTTCCATCGTCACCGTTTGCGGGCCGCCCGCCTGCATATCCTCTTCGGAGCGGCCAAGGCAGGGGAGGAGATAGGCGACTTCGCCGTTGATCAAATGGCTGCGGTTGAGCTTGGTCGCGATCTGCACCGTCAGGCGCATCTTCCGCCACGCCGCCTCCATCTTCTCGCGCTCTGGAATCGCGCGCACGAAATTGCCGCCCAGGCCCACGAACGCCTTGACCTTGCCCGACAGCATTCCTTCGCAGGCTTCGACGGTCGCCATTCCCTTCTCGGACGGCGGTTCGAAGTCGAAGAGTCGGCGAAGGCGATCATAGGGAACGAGCTCGGGCTTTTCGGAGATGCCCACCGTGCGCTGACCCTGAACATTGGAGTGTCCGCGCACCGGCGAAATACCCGCGCCCTCACGGCCGAGATTGCCGCGCAGCGCCAGGAGATTGACGAGCATCCCGATCGTCTGCGAACCGTGGACGTGCTGGGTGACGCCCATTCCATAGATGCCGATCACCTTTTTGGCGGAGCAATAGATGGCGCCGGCTTGTTCGAGGTCGGCTCGCGCGATTCCCGACTCGCGCTCGATCTCCTCCCAGCTCGCCGCGTCGACCGCAGCCAGAAATTCTTCATGCCCCTGCGTGTGCTGTTTCAGAAAGTCGACGTCGAACACATGTTCCTTCTTCGCCGCCATCAGCTCGCGTTCGCGCGCAAGCGCATATTTGCAAAGCCCCATGATCGCAGCGATGTCGCCGCTCGGCCGGACCTGCAGATAGAGCTCGGAGATGCGGGTTTCGCCGCCGGTGAGCATCTGGGCGGGATTCTGCGGATTGGTAAAGGCCACCAGCCCCTTTTCGCGGAGCGGGTTGAAGGTGACGATGCGGCAGCCGCGTTTCACCGCATTCTGCAGCGGATGGAGGAAGCGCGGGCTGTTCTGTCCGGTATTCTGCCCGAAAAAGAAGATCGCGTCGCACGCGTCGAAGTCGGACAGCACGCACGTGCCGACCGGCGACCCGATCACTTTCTTGAGCCCGACCGAGGTGGTCTCGTGGCACATGTTCGAACTGTCGGGCAGGTTATTGTGGCCATAGAGCCGCGCGAAAAGCGCATAGAGATAGCTGGTTTCGAGGCTGGCACGACCCGATGCGTAAAAGATGACCGATTTGGGGTCGAGCGCTTTGAGCTCCGCCGCGATGCCGGCGAAGGCTTCGTCCCACCTCACGGGGACATATCTGTCGCTCTCGCGGTCGTAGCGCATGGGTTCGGTGAGCCGGCCGGTCTGCTCGAGGTCATAATCGCGCCATTGCTTCAGCTCGGAGACGCTGTGCTTCGCGAAGAAGTCGGGGGTGCAGCGCCGGCTGGTCAACTCCCACAAGGTCGCCTTCGCGCCGTTTTCGCAAAATTCGAAGGCATGGGGATGCGCGGGCTTGGTCCAGGCGCAGGAAACGCACATGAAGCCGCCGGGCTTGTTCTGCCGCCGCAGCGTGTCGAGCACCGCCGGCGAGTCGGCTTCGGCGCCGAATATCCGTGCGATGCCTTTGAGCGAACCCCAGCCGCCCGAAGGGCCGTCATAATGGGCGGTGTCGCTCGCGCCGCCCTCTTTCGCTTCCGGTTTGTCGGCCATCGGGCTCCCCTTGGGTCTGTCGCGGCGTTCGGCGGCACCGTTTGTCGCGTGTGCGACCGGGGAACGAGCGAGCGGGGTGCGATGTTCCTCCGCCCGCCTTTTTTCCGGCGCGGGACGACCCCGAACGGATTTTGTCGCCGCCGATCGCATCGTTATCGGGCCCCGGACCCCTATGCCGACCCCCGCGCCGCCCCCGCATCTTGAGGGACACGCTCGGCATTTCCACCCAGCCCGTACGCCGATGGTTGGTGGTTGTGCCGCAGCGAAGGGTTACGCGATTATCGCACATGTTATGGCGCCCCGGGCTTCGGCCTCGGTAAGGCGGATCCACCCGATTTCCAGAGTGCTGCGCACTTTGCGGGATGCGAAGGAAAGGATACGGGATGGGCCGGCTGATCGTCGTCTCGAACCATGTGCATCTGTCTTCCGAACAGGAGGATGACGACCAGGAAGGTCTGGCGGTCGCGCTGGCTGCCGCGCTTCGCTCGACCAGCGGGATGTGGTTCGGCTGGTCGGGTCGTGTGACCGAGCGCTTCAGCGGTCAGATCGACCTTCAGCGGCGCGATGGCATCACCACCGCGCTCGTCGATCTGGAGGCGCAGGATGCCGACGAATATTTCGGAGGTTTTGCCAATCGGACGCTGTGGCCGCTCTTTCACTATCGCGTCGATCTCGCCGAGCATGAGCGCGGGTACGCGTGCGGCTATCACCGGGTCAACGAGCGTTTCGCGGAGACGATGATGCCGATGGTCGCGTCGGACGATCTGATCTGGGTTCACGACTATCATCTGATTCCGCTCGGTGCCGAGCTTCGCCGCCGCGGATGTCGCAACCGGATTGGCTTTTTTCTTCACACGCCCTGGCCGCCGCGGCGGCTGCTGACGTCGCTGCCCGGGCATCGGTCGCTGGTCGAGGCGATGTTCGAATATGACCTGATCGGTTTTCAGACGCACGACTGGCTCGATTCCTTCCTTCACTATGTTCGCGAGGAACTCGGCGCGCGGGTCGATGCCGACGGGACGATCGATCTCGATGGTCGTTCGGTCCGGGCGATCGTTTGTCCGATGGGGATCGACGCGGCCGCTTTCGGCGAGGCCGCATGCGACGAGGCGGCGCGGCAGCGCCAGGAGTCGCTGGCGCGAAGCTGCGAAGGGCGCACCATGATCATCGGCGTCGACCGCCTCGATCAGGCAAAGGGGATCGAGGAGCGCTTTCGCGGCTATGAGCGGCTGCTCGCGCGGCGCCCCGATCTGCAAGGCCGCCTCTTCTTCCTTCAGGTCACGCCGCCGCCGCAGGGCGATGTCGGCGGGCACCGCGAAATTCGTGCCCGGCTCGATACATTGTCGGGCCATATCAACGGCGCCTTCGCGACCGCCGAATGGGCGCCGCTGCGCTATGTGAACAGGGGATATGCGCGCGAGACGCTCGCGGACATGTATCGCGCCGCTCGCGTTGGCTTCGTGACCCCGCTCTGCGACGGGATGAATCTTGTGGCCAAGGAATATGTCGCAGCACAGGATCCCGACGACCCCGGCGTCCTCATCCTCTCGCACTTCGCGGGCGCCGCGGCGCAACTGAAGCAGGCGCTGCTCGTTAATCCGCATAGCCCCGAAGAGGTCGCCGACGCGCTGGAGCGCGCGATCGCGATGCCCCGCGCAGAGCGCCTCGCGCGGTGGCGGGCGCTGATGGACAATGTCGAAAGCGAGGACGTGAACTGGTGGCTTCAACATTTCCTGTACGCACTCGATCCGCCGACCCTCGCAAGCCCGGACTGTCCGGGCGGCGAGAATGATCTCGCTACAGCGTCCTGATTTCTCCGGGCTGGCCGCCGACCTTGCGGGGCCGCTGGCCGCGGTTCTGTTCGTCCTCGTGGCGCATCAGATCATCTTCCATGTCGCGGGACGCACCGCCGCACGGACGGCGAAGACCATCGACGACCTCGCCGTCGCCCATGTGCGGCAGCCGACGCGCTGGATCGCTTGCGTCCTCGCGCTGTCCGCGTCGCTGCGCGGCGTCGAACTGACCGCCCAGGCACATGGCCTGGCGACCCTCGTCATAGGTCTGATACTGCCGCCCCTGATCGGCTGGCTGGGCGTCGCTGTATTGAAAATAGCGCGCGAGGCGATCGAAGCCCGTTCCGACGTCACGGTTGCCGACAATCTCGCCGCCCGGCGCCGCCGGACGCGCGCGGCCATTCTCTATCGGATCGGCATGTTCGTCATCTGGCTGATCGCCTTTTGCATGATGCTGATGGCGATCCCCGGCGTGCGCAACATCGGGGTCACGCTGATCGCCTCGGCCGGACTTGCCGGGCTCGCGGTGGGGGCAGCCGCCCAGCCGGCGCTCAAGAATGTCATCGCCGGAATGCAAATGGCGATGACCGAGCCGATCCGGCTCGACGACGTCGTGATCATCGCGGGCGAATGGGGACGGATCGAGGAAATTCACCTGACCTTCGTCGTCGTGCGCATCTGGGACGACCGACGCCTCGTCGTTCCGGTCAGCCGCTTTCTCGACGAAAGCTTCGAAAACTGGACGCGCAACACCAGCGAGATCACAGGCGCCGTGATCTGGTACGTCGACCCGGCCGCCGACATCGCCGCGCTTCGCGAGAAGCTCAAGCAACTGGTCGCTGCGCATCCCCTGTGGGATCGGCGCTTCTGCAACCTGCAGGTCACGGGAACGACCGCCGAAGCCATCGAGGTGCGCGCGCTGATGACAGCGAAGGACGCGAGCGCGGCCTTCGACCTGCGCTGCGACATTCGCGAAGCGATGCTCGCCTATTTGCGCGACAGTCGCCCCGGCGACGTTGCGCGCCGCCGGGTGCAATTGGCCTAGCTCGCTTCGGGCGCGGCAGCCGGCGCGTCGCGTTCGGTCGCGGTCGCGCCATCGGCATCTGCATCGGCGGTCAGTTCGACGACTCCGTCTGCTTCGAAGCGGCTATCGCCGTTGTCGCCAACCTCGAGGTCGCCCCAGACATAGACGCGGTCGCCGGCTTCGATGCGTCCGGCCACAGGCGTGTCGGCATAGCTCGCATCGACCGCGATCTTCATCGCGCCGGCCCCCAACGTGAAGCCGTTCGGCGTTTTTCCGGTGACCGGGCCGATATAGCTGGTGCTGACGTCGATATCACCGAGCGCGAAATAGCGGGGCTCGACGATGCCTTCTTCGTCGACGGCGTTGCCATATTAGACGGTATCGCGATTCTTCACATAGACCGAGTCGGCCTCGATCGTGTTGGCGGTGAAGAAATTTTCGTCGAGGCGCCCGCTTACCTGAACCCGGTCGCCGGGCAGCAAGCCTTTGCCGCGATCATAGAATCGCCAGCCATCGACCTCGACGTTGATCCGGCCGCGGCCATAGTCGAGCAGAAACTCGGACGGGCCGGCCGACACGACGCGGCCGTCGAGATTGATCCATTCGGTGAACGGCTCGGCTTCGGCGATCGCTTCGCTGTCGCTCGGGCCGGCGGTCGAGGAGCCATTCGGTTCCTGACCACAGGCCGCAAGGAAGAGGGGGAGGGCGAGAAGCGCGGAGGCGAGCGCCGGTCTCGCCGTGTCGGGGAGAAATGGCGGATGTGGCATGATCGAACTCTCCTTTTTGGGAAAAGGCCCCCGGCCGCCGGTCGGGCGGCCGCGGAGCGTGTCCGGGCAAAGCGGAAAGTCGTTGCGGTCGCTTGCCGATCGTCCGCGTTTGCCCGCGGGTCGGCCGTTCAATAGACGTAGATGGCGTCGACCGGCTCCCACGCGTCGAGCACGCGGGCATCGGTTTCGCGCAGATAATCCTCTCCATGACCGTTGAGCAGCAGCGCGTGGTCGCTTGCGGAGAGCAGCAGATTGTCGAGCGGCACGCCGGCCTCGTCGCGTTCGCCGCGAAGGACGGGGTAGAGATAGCCGTCGTCGGCGATATCGATCATGGCATAATAGCGGCCATTGTCTTCGTCGCGGATGATCCGGTCGATGGCGCCGACCTCGTCGCCTTTCAGGTTCACGACCTGCTGGCCCTCGATCCGATCGGTGTCGATCTTGTTGGCGGCCAGATAATAGGTCAGCGTCATATAGTCGGGATCCCAGTCCCACTGTTCGACGGTCGCATTGGCCGACGGCGAGGGGTTCGCATCATGGCGCGCGTCGTTGGCGACGTTCATGAATTCGGTGAGCGATACCGTCCCGTCGTTGTTGCGGTCCAGCGTCGCATAGCCGCGCTCGACCGTCGGGATCATTCGTGGATCGCCGTCGCTCGCATAGTCGCCGACAAATTCCCCGTCGATCGTATGCGCGCGCAGCATATTATATTCCTTGCGCGACAATTCGCTGTTTCCGTCGAGGTCTGCGTGATCGAACACGTTCGCTAGATTGTCGAAGCTGTTCGGCTGAAAGGAACCGCCTTCTTGCGCCTGCGCCGAGGCGCAGCAAAGGGCGGTGCCGGCGAGCATGAGGAAGGCCATTTTCATAGCTATCTCCTTTCGGTGGTTGATGGGAAAAGCGGGACACGCACATGCCCCTCACCAGACCAACAGGCCGCGCCAGCAGAAGTTCCGATCATCGTGCTGCAAAGCCGGGTCGTCGAAAATTGCCACGCGACCTGTCGCATAACTGATTGAATTAAAGATAGATTATGCGGGTGGCCAAAGCGCTAACCTCTGTTAAGTCGCAGCCCGCGATCGGCGGAAGCTGGCCTCAATCAGCCCCTGCAAAGGGCGATGTTTCGCCCCCGCAGGCGGCATCCACCTCCCGGTGAAGATAGCGCGGGTTGAAGCCGGCGATCGCTTTCAGCTTTTCGAGATCGGCGATCCGGATCTTGCGCCCGCTGCGGACGACCGCGCCCCGCTCGACGAGCGTCTTGAGCGTGCGGTTGATGTGAACCGGCGTCAATCCGAGCAGGTCGGCAAGCTGTTCCTGTGTCAGCGGCAGTGAGCGGGCGACAAGTCCCGGGCTTCCCGTCAGTTCGAGGCGAAGGTGCAATTCGCACAGAAGATGCGCAAGACGGGCGCGTGCGCTGCGGCGGCCATTGTTGAGCAACCATTCGCGGCCGACCGAGGCTTCGATCAGAATATCGGTAATCACGGCGCGCGCGATCCCCGGACGCGACGCGACCAGATTTTCCATGTCGCGATTGGCGATCACCGCCACCTCGATTTCGGTCAGCGCCTGCAGGTCGTGGTCGGCGGTGCTTACGAAGATCGATTGGAAATCGAGGCTGTCGCCCGGAATCTTGATCGCCACGATCTGCCGGTCGCCATCCTGCGACAATTTACGCCGAAAGGCGAAGCCCGAAAGCAGGATCGGGCAGATGTCGGGCCGGTCGCCTTCGCGCAGCAGGAAAGCGCCGGGCTCGAATCGGCGATGGGCGCGAGGGAGGGCGAGCAGTGCGGCGCGATCGGCCGGCGATAGGCCGCTGTGACTGAGCAGCTTGCACAGAAACAGGTCGAAACTCCCTTTGCTCGGCGGCGGGCGGCTCACAGCTGGTCCTGACATTTCCTCGGGGCGTCGTGGAGAGTCAGCGCCCGGTCCCCCCGAAAGTTCCGCGCGCGCGCCGCGGCACCGGTGGACGCCCGGATCGCTAACCTGCGTCAAGTCGCGCAACGCAGCCTTCCGTGCCGGCGCTTGGGCGGGAAAGGAGATTGTCATGTTCATGCAGAACAAGCGTCTGCAATATACCGTCCGCGTCGCCGATCCCGATCCGGCGCTCTGATAGCGGCGTCGCGGCGACGCGCGAAGGCCGCCGGTCTCGCCCGGCCCCGGTCGGAGGGCGGATCGCCATGTCTTCTCGCGCGATGACCGGGATTTATGACCCAGTATAATCGGCCGATTTCCACATCATGCTATTCCGCAAGTTCCATTTTTGCCGTGTGCCGCCTTGGCTGGCGGCCGCCCGAAAGGATCGAACTATGGGCGACGACCTGTGGGCCTTTGCCGTCATTGGCGGTCCGATATTGCTCGCGCTGGTGGTGCTGCTGGCGATGGCGGGGAACCGGCGATCGCGCGCCGAAAGACAGCGTACCGAGGCCGCAACGCGCGAGCGGCGCGAGGAGGAGCACCGGGCGGCGACGCCCGACCGCAATCAGGGGCGCACTAGCCGAGGAGAATGATATGCCTTTCGCTGCTTTTGCCGAGCGCCGCAAATCCTGGCCTTCCGCCGCGATCGTCTGCGCCGCGGGTGCGGGCCTTGCCGCGGGCCTCTTCGCCAACGTCGGGCGCAAAATGGTCGTGCAAGGCCTTTCGGCCACGCACGGCAGCTGGGATAAAGGGCTGAAGGCCGAGCATCGCGCCGTCTTGAAGATATTCGACAAGCTCGAGCAAACCGACGAGGAGCAAGAAGCGAAGCGTCTCCTGCTTCTCGCGCAGCTCAAGCATGCGCTTTCGAAGCATGCCTATGAAGAAGAGAACATCGTCTATCCCGCGATGCGCGAGCATGGGCAGGTGCAAGAGGCCGATGAACTCGTTCACGACCATGGCTATGTGAAGCAATATCTGTTCGAACTGGGCGAAACGCCCTCGAGCGCATCAGGGTGGGCCGTCAAGCTCGGCGACTTCCGGCGCTCGATCGAGGACCATGTCCGCCGCGAGGAGGAGGAACTATTTCCCCGGCTGCGCGAGGCGCTGGGCAAGGAGGGCAATGCCCATGTCACCGCCGCGGTGAACAAGGCCGGATTCATGGCCGCCTGACGGGCGAGGCGCAGCGCCTCGCCATCGTCGGTCAGCGGCTTCCGCCAACTGGAGAATCGGCAAAACCATGCGGTCCATGATCATCGCGAAGCGGAGCCGCCCCACCGCCGCCCTGCGGGTCGGAGTCATAGTCTTCGGCGTTGCCGGCCCCGCCCGCACCGGCGCCGCTGCCCGATACGGCGCCAGACCCCTTCGAAGCGCGCTTGCCGCGATTGGCGTCGCCGTCTTTGCGGTCTTCTTCGGGATAATCCTCGGGCTTCACCGTGCCGACATTGGGGCGGTCCTCGACGCGTCGCGGCGGCAGCGATCCCGGCGTGCCCGGCTTCCATCCCTCGCGGGTGGGCTGCGCGTCGCCGAGGGGGCCGCGCGGGGGCTTCTCGTCGGTCATCGTCATTCTCCTTCATGCGTTTCCCGATCGATCAACGCCCCGCGCGGCCGCACGTTGCGCCGCCGGGACAGGCAAGGCCGCGCGCACAAGAATAATCGCGGCGCCGCGCAACCCGGGGCGCCTTTCGCCGGTTTCAACCAAGCTTTTTCAATCGGATAGCCGAAAGAGGGCGATATGGCGCGAGCAACATATGGATCTACCGGCGCTTTGCGGACGTCGACGCTGAAGAAGCTGTCCGTCTTTGTCGGAGGCGCCTGGCTGATCGGGCTGCTCCTCTCTCGCGCCGCGAAGGCGGGGGGCGATCATGCGGCGGCTTTTTCCGACGGCGAAAGCGACCCGGAGAATTTCGATCAGACGCGCTCGGCCGGTCCCGCCGCGATGCGCGACGGGCCGCGGCGCGACTGGGACCGCGTCGATCAGGCTGCGGACGAATCCTTCCCCGCCAGCGACCCTCCCTCCTATTGATGCGGGTATTGACCATGCCGACCTACACGCTTCGTTACAATGACGACGGCCAGGGACTGCCCAAGCGCATCGAATTCGAAAGTCCCGACAGCAAGGACGTGCTGGCGATCGCCGCGGGCGAGGCTTGGGGCCGCATCGCGGAATTGCTTGAGGACAGCAAACCGCTCTGCAAACTTGTCCACGCCGCGCCCGAAGCGGGCGGCCTGTGGGTTCTTTTGCCGGCCACGCGCAAAGGATGCGACCATGCCCGGCCCAAGCGTCCGCGGTTCGACGACGAACCGTAAATCGGGGCCGAAAGGCCCAACTTATCATAATTTAAGGACAGCCTTTGGCGCGGGCGTAACGTCGCGCCATGAGCATGAGGCCCCGATCCCCCTACAAACGCGACTCTTCGCCGATGCGGCAAGGCACTCGTTCCGATTTGGCGGGGCCGACCGGGCGAGGGCCGGGCGGCCGTGCTCTGCCATGCGCCAGTTCCTGAGGTCGCCTTCGATGGGCGAGCCCCACGCGCCGGAACGGCGCGACGGACATCTTCTGCGCATCCTGGTCAAGAAGCTGCTCAGCCACAGTCTGCTGCCGGCCGAGGATCGGCAGGCGATCGAAGCGCTGCCGTTCACGGTGCGGACGCTCGAAGCCAATGAGTCGATCGTGCGCGAAGGGAGCCGGACCGACAGCTGCGCCATCCTGCTCTCGGGCTTTGCCTTTCGCGCCAAGCTGTCGGCCGAAGGCGGACGTCAGATCGTCGCGCTGAAGACGCCCGGCGATCCGCTGGACCTGCAGTCGCTGTTTCTGCCGACCGCCGACCACAGCCTGCAGGCGTTGACGCGTGTCGAACTCGCCCTGGTCCCGCACCGCGCGTGGAACGCGCTCCTCGCCGCTCGCCCGGCGGTGGCGCGCGCGGTCGTCGTGGACGTGCTGATCGAGGGGTCGATCGGGCGCGAATGGCTGCTCAATATCGGCCGGCGCGACGCGCGGACCCGCGTCGCCCATTTCCTGTGCGAACTCGTGCACCGGCTCAATCGCGTCGCGCTCGACCGTATCGAAACGCTCGAAGTGCCGCTGACACAGGAGCAGCTCGCCGATCTGATGGGGCTGACGCCGGTACATATCAACCGTACGCTCAAGGCGCTCGAAGGCGAGGGGGCGGTCGCTCGCGTCGCGCGGCGCCTGCACATCGCCGACCTCGACCGCCTCGCCGAGATCGCGTCCTTTTCGAGCCTGTATCTGCACGGCCACGACGCCCAAGCGGGATAATCCCGCGCTGCTGCTCCAACCCGATGGGACAAGGAGATGACACGCTATTATTTTCACACGAGCGACGGCGAATATGACGTCGACGATATCGGGGTCGAACTAGCCGACGACCGGGCCGCAAGACGCGAAGCGATCCGTTACGGCGGCGATATCTTGTCGAACGAACCCGATTTGCTGAGCAATGCCCATGGGCTGCGGATCGACGTAACCGACGACCGCGACGCGCATTGCTTCGCGATCGTCATTCGGGTCGTATCCGACCTCATCACCGCTTAGCAGATTGCCTTGGGACGTGCGGCCGGCGCGAACTCGCGAAACTTGCAACATGGGTTAGCGCCCCGTTCCGCGCCTCTGTCTATGCAAGGGATGGATGAAGGGACGGACCCATGCATCATCGCGATCTAGCGGAAGACGGATCGGGCACGACCATCTGCCCGGGGCAGCGCCAGCGAATAGCGCGCTCGCGCTATCTGGTCCGCCGCGGCGACCGGCCGCATGCGATCCACTGGATCGAAAAGGGCTGGGCGGCGCGCTACAAGCTGCTGCGCGACGGGCGGCGGCACATCACCCACTTTTATCTGCCCGGCGACATCTGCGATCTGGGCTGGGTGAGCGGTCGGCAGGTCGAACAGCCGGTCATCGCGCTGACGCCGATCGAAAGCGTCTGCGTCGAGCGCAGCTGGATCGAGCGCAAGCTCGCACGTTCGGCAGGCTTTTCGCGCAAGGTCGCGCAGCAGTCGCTGGTCGATCGCGTCGCGCAGGACGAATGGCTGGTCTCGCTGGGATGCAAGACGGCGATCGAGAAGATCGCGCATCTGTTTTGCGAGCTTAGCCTGCGCTTGCAGGGCAACGGCCAGGCGAGCGCGGCCAGCGCCCCCTGTCCGCTGTCGCAGCAGCATCTGGGCGATTTCACCGGCATGACGCCCGTCCATGTCTGCCGCACGCTGCGCGAACTGCGCGGTCGCGACCTGATCGAACTGAAGCGCGGACGCCTGCGCATTCCCGACTTTGCCCGGCTCGCCCGATTGTGCGCGTTCGAGGGCGATTATCTTCGTTCCGACAGCGGCCGCGGGGCGACCGGCCCGAAATCCGCGAACGACGCCGCAGGCCTGACCTTCGTCGCCATCGCAAGCCGTTGAGGAGAGCAAGCCATGACATTCAACCGTCAGGATCATATCTGGGAGCGCGCCTTCGATGTCGAAGTGCGTCATGGCGACGCCGCCGAGCAGGAGGCGCGGCGGCGGATCGGGCGCTACGCCGATCGGTGCGAATATGAGGATGCGGCGCTTTGGGCGTCGGTCGCCGACCGGCTCCGCAAACTTCACGAAATTGGCAAACCTGTGTAGGCGGGCGCCCCGAGGGGCCGCGAAGCAACGAAAATATAACGCCGATCAATGTTCGCGAAATCGCCCGCGACCTCCACGGAACTTCGCCCTCTGTCGCCGCGTCGGGCATGAGGGACTTAGTCGCCGATGGAGACATATATGAATCGCTTTTTATTGACCACGGTGTCGATGGGGCTGCTGGTCGCCGGCTGCGACAGCGGCGAATCGGACGCCGATGCCCCCTATGCCGACGACCAGAATGCCGGAACGCCGATGATGGGCGCTGCCGAGCCCGGCGCCGAAACCTATCCGGCAAGCAATCTCGACCCGCAGTCGTTCGTCACCACCGTGGCGCAAAGCAATCAGTACGAGATCGACGCCGCCCGCATCGCGCTCGAAAAAACGCGGTCGAACGACGTTCGGGACTTTGCCAACCAGATGATCGAAGACCATTCGAAGGCCGCGGCCAAGCTGAAATCGGCGATCGAGGCGCGGGGCGGCGAACTCGAAATCCCCTCGCATCCCAGCGATCAGCAGCAGGCGGACCTTGAAGCGCTTCGCGACGCCGAAGATTTCGACAGCGTTTACCTACAGCAGCAGCGCCGCGCGCATGAAAAGGCGCTCAGCCTGCTCCGCGGCTATGCGAACGGCAGCGAAACCAGCGCGCTGCGCTCCTTTGCCGACGAGACGGCGACGGTGGTTCAAGGACATCTCGACCGCGTGCGCAAGATCGAAGTGGCTGCCGGAGAAGACGGCCTGACGCGCGCCCCCGCCGACACTGGAACCCAATAGCACTGGAGCCTCGATGCTTCATCCCGAGCCGCCTCTCCTCCGCCGGCGGATCGGAATCGCGGCATTCAGTTTCCGGACCGGCCGCTCTCGATGGATGACCAATTCAGCACAGAGTCAGCCGGCGCGGCTAGAATTTCTCGCACGATGAACATGGTATCTGCCTTTTCAGTCCAGGTCGAGACGGGGACATGCGACGAAGACGCCGTGCTGCTGCTCGTCGACAGCCGGCTGCTCGCCTGCCTCGTCCGCCTCGACGATCCGTGCCATGGGGCGCTTCAACATCAGTGGTGCATCGAATGCGCGTTCGGTTTTGCGACGCAGGGGTTGCCCGACGCCTTCGCCGATGTTCCGGCCGCGATTGCAGCGGTGACGCAGCGAACGCACGGAAGCGCGCTCATCCTCGACGACCAGATCGTGCCGCTCGTGGCGTAAGCGGCAGGCGATAGCCTCACTGATGCTGTGAATGCACGTCGCTCGGCCGGGCGATTTCGCCGAGTGCGGCCCCCGCCGCCGCCGCTTCGCCATGGGTCGCGAGGTCGGTGATCGAGACGATCCCGACGAGACGCTTTTCGCGATCGAGCACGGGCATGCGCCGAAGCTGTAGATCGCCCATATTTCCGAGCACGTCGTCGGCCTCGTCCTCTTCGAAACAGTAAAGGATTTCCTCGCTCATCGCCTCCGAAACGGGCGCCCCCGGCTGCAAGCCGCGGGCAACCCCGCGGATCGCAATGTCGCGATCGGTGATTACGCCGACCAGACGGTCCTCGTCGGCGACCGGCACGAAACCGCAATCAATCTCGCTCATGATCTGCGCGGCCGATTGCAGGCTGTTGTCGAGGGTCGCCACACGCAGATCGCGGCTCATGCACTGGGAAATTTTCATCGTATGGACCTTTCGATTGTTCGCAGGAAGGGAACGGATTGCGCCGATCAGCGTCGAAGCGTTGCGTCGCTTCCGGATTCGGATCGTGTCTGAACCGCGGCCGGTCGGCGGCGCAGATTGTTCTGAACATGTGCGACGCCCGAAACCTCTTCGGCACAATCTTCGGCGCGGCGCCTGTCCACGCGGGATTCGACGGTGCCGTCGAGCGTCACCTCTCCGTCTTTCACCGTCACTTCCATTCCCGATGCGTCGATGCGCGGGTCATCGGCCAGACGGTCGCAGAGCTCTTGGTGGATTCGTGCGTCGCTACGGCGATATCCTCGTGGTCCCTTGCCGCGATGCTCGCCGGCGCGGTGCGGCACGGCAGCGCGATCCGCGCGCCAGTCGGAATCCGCCGGATCGGCCCAGCCGCCGCGAACGTCGCGCCGGGCATCGCCGTAATAGGGGCCGGGACTCCTCCGATAACGGCCGCGACCGTCGTGCGGCGGGGTAAAGCGGCCCCATCCGGGCGCGCGGGTTGGATCTTCATAGGCGCGCCGCGGCGAGTCCCAGCCGCGAAGATAGGCGGTGTGCCCATAGGGCTCGCCAGATCGGTCCTGATCGGCGTCGGCACCGCCGCGCGCCGCGGGATGTCCGCGATAAGCGGGGTATCCCGCCGGATCGGCCCAGTCGCCTTCGCTCAGGCGTCCGCCGGGCTGCCGCGAGCGGCGCGAATAGCCGAAATCGTCTTCATAGGCGCCTTCGGGGTCATTGTCCGGCCACGAACTGTCGCCCGGACGGCGGTTGCCGAAGCTGGGAGGGAGGTTGCGATAGCGGTCGTCCATGTCCGATCCTTTCGGTTGCCGCCCCCCGACGGCTACGATCGAACCGGGATCGTCTCTCCGCCGCAATAACCTGGACGATAATCGGGGCCGGTCAGTGGGTACTTGCGGCGAGCTGCGGGCTGAGCGCCGACCGGCTCATGCGCGGGCCGGGTTCGCCGTCCATTCCAAGCAATGCTGCGAGGCGCCGGACCCCCGAATCATATTCCTCTGTGTGCAGATAGCGGCTGTTGAACTGACCTGTTTCCGCCAGCTTCTCGAAATCATACATGTCGAGCTCGCGGTGCCGGATGTCGACCATGCCGCGCGATCGGAGATTCTGGAGCGTGCGATTGACGTGCACCTGGGTCAGCCCCGTCGCTTCGGCGATCTGGCATTGGGTCAGCAGGAATTCGCAGGTCTTCGAAAGCATTCGCGCGCCGCTGCGGAACCGCACATAAATTTCGCACAGTAGGTGCGCGATGCGCTCGAGCGCGTTCCGCTGTCCGACATTGATCGTCCATTCGCGCTGGATGGCGATGCTCATAAACTCGTTCCAGCAAAAGAGCTTCGCGAGCGACGGGCAATCGCCGACCAGCTGACGAATATCGTCGCGTGAGAGTTCGGCGACGGTCAGATTGCGCACGGCGGCGACGCAATGGTCGACGCGGTCGACCAGGAAGGCGTCGAGATCACAGATGTCGCCGGGCAGGAACAGCGCGACGATCTGACGCCGGCCATCGGGCAATTGCTTGTATTTCTGCGCCCACCCGTCGAGCACGACATAAAGGAGATGCGGCGTGTCGCCTTCGCGTATCAGGTCGCTGCCGCGATCGATCGACCGCGCCCGGCGCGACAACATCGACTCCCACGCGAAATGTTCGTCGGGTGTGAGCGAATTTCGAAGCATGGAATTGAAAGGCATGGCGACTCCAGTCTGTCTTATGCTGTCAGGTCCCCACGCGTGAGCCCAAGGTGAAGCAAGAACGCCGCGGGCGTCTTGATCCATGTTATGTCGATGGGGGCCTGCCCCGTTTTTCGTCCGCTTGAGACGGCGCATCACCGGCGCGTCGTGCCGTTCCGTTGTGCGAGAAGCGTAGAAAAGGCGGCTCCCGGTCTGCCAGCGGCGACGGGACTCGCATATTTTGGGGTTTCGGCACGCGGGCGCGCATTCATGATTTAAGTTATAATTGGCCCGCCTCCCGTAGGTCCGCGCGAGCGACCTCCTCGGATACGGGTTGCCCTTGAACCATTGCGGGCGGCGTGGTCGGTCAGCCCTCGACCGAATCCCTCGCGACAAATTTGTTGAAGCGGCTGTCATCCTCGCTGCGCAGGAAGGCGAGGTCGCTGGCATCGAAGATCTCAAAGAAACGATCCCATTCGATCCGCTCGAGCCCTTTGTCGTCGTCGCCTCCCGGGTCGTCGAAATCGATGCGCAGGATTGCGCCGGGGCGCTCATTGTCCGCCGTATCGGCGACGACGGCGGGGGAGCCGCCGCGCTCTTCGGCCCAGCGGCGGATCGTGTCATGATCGGTGGTGGCGGTCGCACTTGCCATGGTCGGTCTCCCGTTTGCAAAAGGGGCTGTTGGACGGTCGCTGAAATGCTCGAGCGTCGCCGATTGTTCACGCGAAAGCGGGCCCCACTCGCCAAATTCGCGAAGCCGCGTCCGTTTTCTGCGGCCGTTTATAACGCAGGTTGTAAACTGCCTCGGTCGTGTTTCGACGTTGGCCGCGGGCAATCCGCGGTCGGGGCGTTCGCCGGTTCGCGGCAACACTCGTGTCCCGATAAAATAGGTTATCATTAAAAATCTCAACGGTTCGGCGGGGGAACTATCAAATCCGCACCGCGTCGGGGGTAGACAATCCCGACGAGGAGCCCCCCCGATGCGCAACAAGCTGTTGTCCCTTCTTCCGCTTATGCTCTTGACCGCCGCGTGCAGCGATCGCGCGGCGAAAGAGGCGATCGTGGACGAGCCCGATGAGCCGATGGTGGCAGGAAGCGATCAACAAACGATGACCACCCCCTATGACCCGGGCGACCCCGTCGATCCCAACGACATGACGCGCAATGTGAATGCGTCCGGAGGCGACGGCGGTGATGCGATGCCGACCAACGACCCGCAATCGGCCGCCGATACGCCGCCCGGCTCCGCGGCCGAGACGCGGTGAGGGCCGACCCTTCCTGGCAGAGGAGATAAGTCGATGAGCATCCGACAACGCGCCGCACGCCCGGTGGGCTATACCGGTCTGATCGTCGGCGTCGCCGCCGCCGGCGCAGTCACGATGCTTTACCGCCGACGCGAGCGCGATCGAGCGGGCGACGACGCACCAGGATATACCGCCCGCCGTGGGTTCGAGACGTACGACGTCGTGGGACGGACGGTGACGATCCGGCAGCCGCGCGAAAAGCTGTTCGCCTTTTGGCGCGATTTTCAGAACCTGCCGCGCGTCATGGAAAATCTGGTCGCGGTGCGACCCGCCCAAGCTGCCGGACGCTGGATCTGGACGATCAAGGCGCCCGCGGGACGCACGGTTGACATCGAGACCGAGATCGCGCGCGAAGAAGAGGGCGAACTCATCGCCTGGCGCTCGGTCGAGGGCTCGGCGATCGACACCGAAGGCCGCGTGCGCTTTGTCGACGCGCCGGGCGACCGGGGAACGCGCGTGTCGCTCACGGTCGCCTATAAGCCGCCCGCGGGCGAGATCGGCCGCGGGATCGCGAAACTGTTTCGCCGCGAGCCCGCAGTACAGGCGCGCCACGATCTCAAGCGCTTCAAGATGCTGATGGAGACGGGCGAGATCGCCACCTCGGCACGGCGCAAAGCCGACCGCGCGGGCGGCGAATTGCCCGCCGGCGATCGGAACCCGAAGACGGAGCCCCAATCATGAAAGCCCTGGCCTGGCACGGAAAGCACGACGTGCGCGTCGAAAGCGTCCCCGATCCGGAGATCGTCAATCCGCGCGACGCGATCATCGAGATCAGCTCGACCGCGATTTGCGGTTCGGACCTCCATCTCTATGACGGCGTCATCCCGGGTATGCGTGCCGGCGACATATTGGGGCACGAATTCATGGGTCGTGTCGTCGAGACGGGGCCGGGCAGCACGCTTAAGAAAGGCCAGCGCGTCGTCGTGCCGTTCACGATCAGCTGCGGCCAGTGCTTCCACTGTTCGGTGACCCAATATTCGGCGTGCGAAAATTCGAATCCGGTCGAAAAACAGGATTTGTCGGCGACCGTCTATGGCCATCCGATGGCGGGCCTCTTCGGTTATTCGCATCTGACCGGCGGCTATGCGGGCGGACAGGCCGAATATGCGCGCGTTCCCTTTTCGGATGTCGGGCCGATCGTCGTGCCCGATCATCTCGACGACGACAGCGTCCTCTTCCTCTCCGACATTCTGCCGACTGGCTGGATGGCCGCCGAAAATGCGCAGATCGGTCCCGACGATACCGTCGCGGTGTGGGGCTGCGGCCCGGTCGGTCTCTTTGCGGTCCAGTCGGCGCTCGTCATGGGCGCGGCGCGGGTGATCGCGATCGACCATCATCCGCATCGCCTGGAACTCGCGCGTTCGCTGGGCGCCGAAATCGTCAATTTCCGCGAGAGCCACGTGCGCGAGGCGCTGATGGAAATGTCGGGCGGCCTTGGGGTCGACGCGGTAATCGATGCCGTCGGCATGGAGGCGCACGGCTTTGCGATCGACAATATGCTGGATATCGCCAAGCAAAAGGTGGGGATGGGCGCCGATCGCGCTTCGGCGCTGAAGCAGGCGATCCTCGCGGTGCGCCCCGGCGGCCGCGTCTCGATCCCCGGCGTCTATGGCGGGATGACCGACAAATTCCCGCTCGGCGCGCTGATGGAAAAGGGCATCCAGATCCGCACCGGCCAGACGCATGTCCAGCGCTATTCTGAAAAGCTGCTGTCGATGATCGAGGACGGCTCGCTCGATACGACCTTCCTGATCAGCCATCGCCTGCCGCTCGAGCAGGGCGCAGAGGGCTATCGCAATTTTCACGACTGTCAGAACGAATGGACGAAGGTCGTGCTGAAACCCGGGGGCCCTTTGCCGGTCCGTCCCGGTTCAACCAGTGCAAAGGAGCGCGCAGCATGAGTCGCAAAATCGAAAAACTCGAAGGCCTGGTCGTCGTCACTGGCGGATCGAGCGGCATCGGCCTCGAACTCGCCAAGCTCGCCGCCGCCGATGGATGTCAGCTCATCCTTGCGGCCGATACCAGCCTCGAGCGTGCCGCGCAGGAGGTGCGCGAAGCCGGCGCCACCGGCGTCGAGACGCTGGAGGTCGACCTCGCCACCCGCGAGGGCGCGGAGAAATTGATCGCGCTCGTCGAGGGGCGCGAGGTCGCCGCGCTGTTCGCCAATGCCGGCCACGGGGGCGGCGGCGCTTTTCTGGATCAGGATTGGGACGAAGCGCGGCACATCGTCGAAACGAACGTGACCGCCACCCTGTGGCTGATCCAGCGCATCGGCCGCGAGATGCGCCGCCGCGACCGCGGACATATCCTCGTTACCGGGTCGCTCGCCGGCGAGCTGCCCGGCGCATTCCAGCTGGTCTATAATTCGTCGAAAGCCTTCCTCAACGACTTCTGCGCGGGGCTGCGCAACGAATTGAAGGACAGCGGCGTGGTGGTCAGCTGTCTGATGCCCGGCGCCACCGAGACCGAATTTTTCGAGCGTGCGCATATGGAGGATACGAAGGTAGGCCAGCAGGACAAGGCCGACCCGGCCAAGGTCGCGTGGGACGGCTACAGCGCCTTGCTGCGCGACGACGATTCGGTCGTCAGCGGCTTCATGAACAAGGTGCAGGCCCTGTTCGCGGACATACTTCCCGATCCGATCGTCGCCCAGATGCACCGCCGCATGGCGGAGCCGTCGCGCGCCGAACCTGCCCATCCCGCCTGACGGGGTCCCCTCTCCCTCCTCGAATGGCGGGAGCCCCCGGTGAATGTCGCGGAAACCGTTCGCCGGGGGCTTCAGCGGCGCAGACCCTTTCAGCGGCTGCGCCATCAGCAAACCATCCGATCCGCATGACAAGGAGTTTCAACATGGTCCGCTATGAAGATCGAACGCCGCTTTGGGACTACAGCGATAATGGCAACCTCGACCGGCGAAGCGACTATGCCTCGCGCCGCGACCGCGCGCGCCGCGCCGCCGAGGCCGGCGCCTATGCCGACGAGCCGCACTATGGGCCCGCCTATCCGCGCCGGGACGGCTATCCCGACTCCCGCCGCGACGATCGCGGCTGGGCGGACGCGGACGAACGCGGCCGCTGGGGCGCCTATCCGGAGCCGGCCTATCCTCCACTTGCGGGATATGATCCCTATGACTTCGGCTATCCGCGATCGGTTCGCGGGGGTCGCGGATCGGGGCGCGACGACGAGCGCGGCTTTTTCGATCGGGCGGGCGACGAAGTCATGTCGTGGTTCGGCGATCGCGATGCGGAGCGCCGCCGCGAACGCGACCATCGCGGGCGCGGCCCGAGGAATTACACCCGGTCCGACGAACGCATTCGCGAGGACGTCAACGACCGGCTCACCGACGATGCGCTGCTCGACGCGTCGGATGTCGAGGTCGCGATCGAAGACGGCGAGGTCGTGCTGGCCGGCGAGGTGGACGACCGGTTCGCCAAGCGCCGCGCCGAGGATTGCGCCGAAAGTGTTGCCGGCGTGCGTCACGTCCAGAACAATCTGCGGTACCGGCCGCCCGGAGACGCGGCCGCGGGCTGACGCGCGCGCTTCGCGTGGGAGCGCCGCGGGGCGAGAGGCAGGCCGCGCCGTTGCCGCATTCCATTTCCGATCGATAATCGGCTGAACAGCAGGGGCGAAGGATCATGAACCACATCGACGCGGTACATGCCGGCCTGCTGCTCGGTACCGCGATCCTGGTCGCGTTGCTTTCAAAGCGGCTTCGCATTCCCTATGCCGTCGGCCTGATGGCGGCAGGAGCGTTGCTGGCGCTGTTCCGCGTCGATTTCGGGCTGGTCCTTTCGGCCGACCTGATCCTGATGGCCTTTCTGCCCGCGCTGATCTTTCAAGGGGCGATCGGCATCGACTGGAAGGCGGCGCGCAAGCTGGCTCCCGCCGTGGTGATCGTCGCTGCCGGTGCCATTCTGGTGACGATGGCGGTGACCGCGGCGGGGCTGATCTGGATCCTCGGCTTTTCGCCCAGCGTCGCCTTTCTCTTCGGCGCGCTGATCGCGGCCACGGATCCCGTCGCGGTGCTGGCGATCTTTTCGGACAGCAAGGTGCCCGAGCGAATTCGCCTGATGCTCGAGGGCGAAAGCCTGATCAACGATGGCCTGGGCGCGACGCTGTTCATTCTCATGCTCGGCTGGTCGGAGGGCCACGCCGCGGGACCGGGCATGGCGTCGTGGACGATCGCCAAGTCGATCGTCGGCGGTGTCGGCTGCGGGGCGGCGGGGGCCGTCCTCGCGCATATCGTTGCCGGACGGACGCGCGACGACATCATCGAGATCGCGATCAGCATTTTCGCCGCCTATGGGTCGTACATGCTCGCCGACAGTTTCGGCGCGTCGGGCATTCTCGCGGCGCTGACCGCAGGGCTGATGCTGTGCAACTTCACGCTGGCGCCCGGGATCACCTCCGAAGGCAAGGAAGCGCTCGCATCTTTTTGGCGCTTCGCCGCCTTCGTCGCCAATACGTTGATCTTCCTGCTGATCGGCGCGGGCGAGGCCAATTTGTTCGAGGTCGAATTGTTCGACGAAGCGCTGATCGCCTTCGGGCTGGTGCTCGCAGGACGCGCGGCGGCGATTTATTGCGCGGCGCGCGTGCTCCCGCCCGTCAAACGCGCGCTGCGCGGCGGCGGGCAGCATGTCGCCGTCTGGGGCGGGCTGCGCGGCGCGATGCCGCTCGCGCTCGCGCTCAGCATTCCGCCCTCCGAACCCTATCGCGACATGTTGCTGACGATCACCTTTGGCGTGGTGGCCATGTCGATGCTCGGTCAGGCGCTGACTCTGCCGCTGCTGCTGCGCAGGATCGACTTCGGTTCGGACGAGCCCGCGTGAGATTTTTTGCGCCCGGGCTGTTGAGGTCCGTCAGCGGCTCGCGCCCTTGTGGTCGGCGCGCGTCCGGGTGACGGGCTGAATCTTGTCCTTCTTGTCGACGCCCGTGGGTTCGGGATCGCCGCCGTCGGCGCGGCGTTCCTCGTCGCGCTTGCCGACGGTCCGGGCGAGATTGCCGCCCGACGATCCTGCCTGCGCGGGCTTGGGGTAGTCGGGCAGCAGGTCGCCGTCGTCGTGGCGCGCATTTCGGTTCTCGGTCATAATGCTCTCCTTTGTCGTGGGCTGTGCGATCAACTCATCGGCGGTCGAACGACCGTCGGGCCAAGATTGCTGAGGACATCGTCGGCGGAAAAGGCGCGCGGATCGTCGGCTGGCGCGTGGCCCCGGTGCATGACGATTTCGGCGGTCGCTTCGTAGCGGTCGATTTGCCGTACATCGACGGTATCGCCGAAAAAAAGGTCGCCGTCCCACGGGCTCCAATAGCGCCAGCCGAAGCCGGGATTGTAATAGCTCCAGCTCGGCCCCCACCAACCGTAGATGCCGTCGCCGAACGGTCGATCGACCACGATGCGTCCGCGATTCTCGGTGTCGCGATAGACGGCCTCGAACCAGTCATAGCCTTGCTCGCGCGTCAATTCGGCAGCGCGGTAGAGAAGATAGGTTTCGACCGTGTCGCGCGACGTCATGCTGTTGCCGGTGAAGCCGACGCGAAAGCGATTGGTCGCGATCTGCGTGCTCGCGTAGCCGCCCTGGCTGTCGGACGCGCTGCGAAGCGGCTGATAAGGGGTCGGGGTGGCGCAGGACGCCAGCGTTGCAGCGGCCAGGAGGGTTGCTGCAAGATGGAATTTTGCCATGTTCGCCTTCCTTTCGGTTGCGTGGCGGCCGCGCGCGAAGATCGATGCTGCGGAACGCGCGGCAGCGTACAGGATGCGCGGCTCGGGCTCTCTTTTCTGCAACCGGCGAAATGCGCGCGATGTTCCAACGGCGCAGAGGCAATTCGGCGGTCGTATCACCTAGGTTGGAATCGGCGTCGCCGCGGTCCGGCTCCCTCGCACCAGGCGCTCGCCCAGATAGCGTTCGTCGAAATCGGCCGCGGCCGCCAGCCCCTGCATATCCTCGATCGTGACGCTCTTGACGTTGCAGCGGATCAGGCCGGCCCGATTCAGCTTTTGCAGAACCCGGTTGACGTGGACCGCGGTCAGCCCTGTAGCATCGGCCAATTGCCCCTGCGTCATCGGAACGTCGAATGTCCCGTCGTCGCCGTCCTCCACCGTGCGCAGGCGCAGGGCAAATTCGCACAAAAGATGCGCGACGCGCGCCTGGGCGTCGCGGCGACCGATATTGGCGATCCATTCGCCGAAGATGCTCGCTTCGATAGCGGTTTGGCGCCAGAGCGCGCGTTCGATACGCGGGTGTTGCGCCAGCAAATGATGCAGCGCGGTCGAGGAGATGCTCGCCAGCCTTCCCGGGGTGAGCATCTGGATGTCCTGCGCGGTGCCCGGATGAATCAGGCTGGCGGTGTTGAGGAAATCCCCCGGCATATGAACCGACAGAATCTGGCGCGATCCGTCGCGTAGAACTTTACTGCTGTATGCGAAGCCGGTGACGATCGCGAAACAATCGTGCGGGGCGGCATCCTCGCGTTCGATCGCTTCGCCGGCCTCGACCGGACGCGACCGGAAGGGCAGGGCAAAAAAGGCGTCCCGGTCGCCTTCGGACAGGTCCGAAGCCCGGTTCAGCGTGGTCCATATCTGGTCAAGATATCCGGTACCAAACACAAACAATCTCCCAGTGTCAGGAAACCGCTATCGGGCTCAACCGTTCCGAAACCATTTTCGCCGTGCCGCTTTCCACCCTCATCTACATCAGCGACAACCGCCTTTCGCCGCCATCGCAGGGCGAAGCGGTCGCCGCGATCGCGGCGCAACAGCCGAGCCGCCCAGATCATTGGCGCGCTCATGTTCACCGAACGGCATTTCGTCCGGTTTCTCGAGGGACCCGACGGCGCGATCGAAACGCTCCTCGACCGCCTGCCGGGCGACTCCCGCCACGCCCGTCTGCGTATGTTGCACACGGGGCCGGCGCACGAGCGCCCCGCTATGCTATGATCGCATAGCTGGGGATCAGGAAAGCGCTCGCGACGAGCAACGCCGCCAGGCCCAGAATTGCGAGCAGCACGCCGCGCGACTGCAGTCGCTGGTGCCGATGGGCGTAAAGTGCCAGCAGGGCGACAAGAACGGCGCAGGCGGCACCCAAGGTAAGGAGCGGAAGGTTGCCAAGTCGTGCAATCATGAAGAGTCTCCTCGATCAAGCAACGACCGGCGCGCGCCGTGGCTCCCGGCGGAAGTTTTGACCTGGATCAGGATTGGCTACGGAACGGGCGAGTACGCGCCGATATATCCCGGGGTGCCTGGACTGACGCCAATGACTTGGAGCACAAGGTGGACCAGATTCTCTCCGACTATCGGGGGGCGCAGCCGGACCGCGAAGAATGCGGATCTTGCGCTGCAGCGGGGCGAAGGGATCGGCGACGGCTGGTTGCGAAGCGTTCGCTCAGTGTTGGCTTTCGGGCAGGTGGACGGTGAGGCCTTCGAGTGTTTCCTCGACCGTGATCTGACAGGCCAGCCGCGAGCGCTCGGTCACATCGGCGGCCAGTTCGAGCATGTCGATTTCGGTTGCTGTCCGCTCGCCGAGCTTGGCCAGCCACGCTTCATCGACATATATGTGGCAGGTCGCGCATGCGCAGACGCCGCCGCAATCGCCATCGATCCCGGAAACATTGTTGTTGATGGCGGTCTCCATCAGCGAGAAACCGTCCTCGGCTTCGACCTCGTGCGACGAGCCATCGTGCTGGATAAAGGTAACGCGTGTCATCGATCGTCCTTCCGTATTTTCCTGACTGCTGTCCGCGAGTGATTGCGCTCCATGCGGACGGAACCTCGTTTGGCCGGTCGGGGCACTCCTGTGAGGAATGCAAGCCGTGCGCGTACGGCCGCTACGACCGCGCCTCCACGGCCAGACGGCGCCCCATCACGATGAAGGCGGCGAGGCTGATGGCGGTTGCTGCGGCAAAAAGCCCATAGAGCGGGGTATAACCATCGGCTCCCGCCAGGAGCGCGCCGGCAACGACGGGGCCTAGCGCGCCGCCGACGGCAAGCGCGGCCGGCATGAGCACCGCAACATTGCCGCGTTCATCGGCCGACGCGATCATCCCCATCTGATAAGCGAGCGGGAAGTTCCACAGGCCGCCCGTGAGCACGACACCGATGAGATAGGGGCTGAAATCGCGCCCCCACTCGAAAGCTGCCACGCCGACGATGGCGAGCAGCATGCCGGTTGCGAGAGGCTTTATGCGCCCGAACTTGTCGCCGAGCAGTGCTGCCGTCAGCTCCGCCACGCCGCTGACGACCAAGGTGGTCGTCAGGACGCTTTCCGCGGCATCGGCGTCGACGCCAAAGGTCGGCGCGAGCTGCGAAACGAAAGCCCATAGCGCGGCCAGGCCGGAGAAGGAGACGAAGAGCGCGGCCAGGCCGAGCCATGGCGTCAGATTGCGCGGTGCCCGGACAGAGCCCCCCGCGCGCCGGACCATGGCAAATCGCTTCTCCGGAGGCAGCACCGTCCGCCCGGACGGAAAGGCGACAAGACCCATCAGCGCAGCCGTGCCCGAGAGGCCGGCGAGCATCAGCATCGATGCGGAAAAATCGGTTCGGGTGGTTGCGAAGGCCGATAGCGCCAGAAGCCCGACGATCGCCAAAGCCACCTCGCCCGTGAGCTTCACGCCGAAGGCGCGGTCGGGCCGATGATGTTCGGAGACCACGGCAATGCAGATGGTGTACAGCGTACCCAGGCTGGCGCCAGCAAGCCCCAGCGATACCAATAACGTCGGGAACGACGTGGCGAACGCGCTGCTGGCAAGGCCGACGACCGACAGCAGGGCCGCTATCGCGCCGACGAGGCGCCAGCTGAAGCGGTCGATCCACAGGTTCGAGGTTGTCGCGACGACGGCAAACCCGCCAAGATAGCTGGAACCGACGGCACCGACCTGGTCGTCGGTCAACGAAAATTGACTTGCGGCCAAGGCGAGGATGGTCGGCATCAGGTTGAAGAGAAGAGCGCCCGCGGCCGACACGAGGGTCGCCGAGGCGAGCACCTTCGCGGACTGTCGGTACGGCCTCGGCGGCTCGACCTGCCGTCGAACCTTTGCGCTGCCGGGGCGGGCCGGCAGCGCGTCCGACGCTGGAATACGGACGGGGAGGCTCTGGTATCCCTTGACGAAGGGGGTGGCCGGCCGGGCAGGCTCGCCCATGACCTCGATCGTCGGGTAGCGCTTCAGTATTTCTTCCCAGACGATGCGCAGCTGCATTTCGGCGAGGCGGTTGCCGACGCAGCGATGGATGCCGAAACCGAACGACAGGTGCTGGCGCGGCCGCTGGCGATCGATGATATAATCGTTCGGACGATCGATCACCGTGTCGTCGCGGTTTCCGGACACATACCACATCACGACCTTGTCGCCTTTCGCGATATGCTTGCCGCCAAGCTCGGTGTCGCAGGTCGCGGTGCGCCGCATGTGTGCGAGCGGCGTTTGCCAGCGAATGGTCTCCGACACCATCGAGGGGATGAGCTCGGGACGCTCGCGCAGTTTCTGATACTGATCGGGGTTCTGGTTCAGTGCCAGGACGCTGCCCGTCATGGTGTTGCGGGTGGTGTCATTCCCGCCGACGATCAGGAGGATGATGTTTCCCAGATATTCCTTGGGCGTCATGTGCCGGGTCGATTCGCCGTGCGCCAGCATCGAAATCAGGTCCGAGGAAGGTTCGGCGTTGACGCGCTCGTTCCACAGGCGAACGAAATATTCGAGACACTCCGCGAGGATCGCATTCTGCTCGTCGACCGATTCGACGATCGCCCCCGGAGCCGGCAGCGTCGTCGCGATATCGGACCAATAGGTGAGCTTGTGCCGGTCCTCGAAAGGAAAGTCGAACAGGGTCGCGAGCATCTGGGTGGTAAGTTCGATCGATACCCGTTCGACCCAGTCGAAGGTTTCGCCAACGGGTAGCTCATCAAGAATGGTCGCCGCTCGTGACCGGATCAGCTCTTCCATCTTCGCGAGATTTCCCGGGCCGACGATGGGCGCGACAACCTTGCGCTGATGATCGTGCTTGGGCGGATCCATCGCGATGAACATGGGAAGCGCATCTTTGGGATCGTCGTCGAGGATCGTGATGCCGCCAAGCGCGATGTCCGATGAAAAAACGGTGTGGTTGGTGTCGACGGCCATGATGTCGTCGAATTTGGTCACCGACCAATAGGGGCCGAACTGGCTCTTCCGGCAATAGTGGACGGGATCTTCGGCGCGCAGCCGTTCGAAATAGGGCCAATGGCTGTCCGTCCGCCACAGTTCGGGATTGCTGACGTCGATATCTTCGAGAGCGATCGTGGCGGCGTTATGGCTCGCCTGCGCTGCAGCCTCATACTTCATTGGCACTCTCTCTCCGTCATGCGTGTGCGATGGTGTGCTAGGTCATTCGACCTAATGAGGTTTAGGACATATGACCTAGACTGTCAATATGGATTGCTGTACGGCCCTCTCATGGCAACGAACGAAGAGCACCACCCGCGTAGCGAACGGCGCCAGGCGGCGTCGCGGCGGCGAGAAGCGGCGACGGCGGCCGCGGACGTGAAATCGGTGACCGAGCGCGTCCTGGACAGCGCCGAAAAGGTCTTGCTACGCCACGGCTATGCCGGCTTTTCGACCCGGCGCGTTGCGCAAGAGGCGGAAATCGCCCTCGGGAACCTGACCTATCACTTCCCTACCAAGGCCGAGCTGGTGCGCGCGCTGATCGATCGGCTGATGACGAAATATCTCGAATATTTCGAAGACGTCCTGCGGACGCCGGGTCAGGGTCTGGAGGCCTTGGTGCGCTGGCTTCTGGAGGAGGCTCCCGACGAAGAATCGATGCGCCTGTTTCGCGAGATTTGGGCGATGGCGCTTCATGACGACATCGTGCGCCAATCGATCGACGATTTTTATGACCGATTGATGGGCCGGGTCACCGATACCCTGATTGCGACACACCCTGCCGCCGATCCGCGTGACATCAGTGACCTCGTTCACGTCATCGCAGCGGTGTCGGAGGGCAGCACGGTGATCTATGGGACAAGGCGCGAGCGGGTCACGCCGCACCGGCGAATGGTCGATCTCGCCATGCGGATGCTCGCGACGATCGCGCCCGAACTCGGGCCCGACGGGGAAGAGGTCTTGCCGGGCACCGAAGCTGCGGACCGGGGCAGGCGGCAGGGCGCGCCCTGACCCGGGTGCTCCGGCCCCTGGCCTTGCTCACGATATTGGCGCGGCGAGCTTGCGTCCTGGAGGAGACTATATCTTGCGCGAACAGCATTCGGCTTGGCCCGATTTCGACGTGTCGGTTCTTGGGCTCGGCGCGATGGGAACCATTATCGCGCGGACTCTCGCCGAAAGGGGAAAGCGCGTCGCGGTCTGGAACCGGTCGCCGGGCAAGGCGGAAGCGCTGCGTGCGGAGGGCGTCGGCATCTGCGCGACCGCCGAAGACGCGCTGCGAGCCAGCCCGGTATCGATATTGGTGCTGCTTAACAGCGAAGCGGCCTATGACACGCTTGATACGATGCGCGCTTCGGGGGCGCTCGCCGGGCGCACGATCGTCAACTACAGCTCGGGCAGCGCGGAAGAAGGCCAGCGGTTGCACGAGCTGATCGCCGGGGCAGGGGGCCGCTTCGTCAAGGGAACGATCATGGCCTACCCCCGCAACATCGGCCATCCCGAAAGCTATTGTATCCATGCAGGCGATCTTGAGGCTTTCGAGGATCATCGCGAGATCCTGACGCTCCTCGCCGGTCACCCGATCTTCCTTCCCTGGAAGGAATCCTATGCCCTTGCGACCGCAATCAACGCCCAGACGTTCACGGCCATGCTGTCCTTCTTCGAAGTGGCTGGTGCGGCCCATCGCATGGGTCTGCCCATCGGCACCATGGCCCGGCAGATCAACGACGCGGCACGTTTCTTTGCGGCCGACGCGATCGAGGACGCCATTCGCCGCTTCGAGGGCGCAGGCTTTGCCGGCGACCAGGCAACGATCGACGTTCATCAGGCCGGCTTTGCCTATATCAGGGATTATATGCGGTCGCAGGGCGCGGCGACGCCGATCTTCGATGCGATCTGCGATGTGGTCCGCCAGGCGCAGCGGGCTGGCCATGGGCCGGCAGACATAGCGGCGACCGCGAAAATCTTCGCGCCCGACGCTTTCGCTGAATAGGCGGTGCTCCGCTTCGCGTTTGGCGGAGATGCAGGGAGCAATTTGACGTCTGCAAAAGCGCGCGAGCGCGCAAATCTTTCCTGCGATGGCTTCGATTGGCGGGCCGGCTTCCTTTGGTTCGGCGCCTTCTGGATTGACGATTAATATCTGGCATAGCTTGTCGCGCCCGCGCGCGTCGCTCCCCGATCCTGGCTCGGCGGTAAGGCCCGACGCGTTCGGGATTGCCCGAAAAAGTTCCGGATGTCGTTCCAGACGGAAGCCCGTCCGGCAATTCATCGGAGATCGAAAAATTTCAATTTAACCGATAATAATCGACTACTGGGTCACGCTGTGATATCTGCGGTGCGGATGATTCGACGAGAGGGTGCAGCAGTGAGCGCAGGCGTCCAGCGCAGAGGCAGTCGACCGAGGCGAGGGCGATGAAAGTCGCGATCCTGGGCGGCGGCGTCATCGGCGTGACGACCGCCTATTATCTTTCGCTGGCGGGTCACGAAGTGACGCTGGTCGAGCGGCAGCCTTCGTCGGGCCTTGAGACCAGTTCGGGCAACGCGGGTATGATATCGCCGGGCTATGCCTCGCCCTGGGCTGCGCCCGGCGTACCGCGAAAGGCGCTCAAATGGCTCTTCATGGAACATGCGCCGCTGATTTTGAAACCGCGCTTCGACTGCGCGATGCTATCCTGGCTCGCTGCCCTTCTCGGCAATTGTACGGTGCGGCGCTATGCCGAGAACAAGGGGCGCATGGTCCGGCTCGCCGAATATAGCCGCGATCAGCTTCGAACCGTCCGAGGGGCGACGGGTATCGCCTATGACGAACGCATGCGGGGCACGCTGCAGCTGTTTCGCACTCAGGCAGAACTGGACGGTATAGCGAAGGATATCGAGGTACTGGCACGGGATGGCGTGCCGTTCGAGGTGCTCGACCGGCGCGGCTGCGAAGCGGCGGAGCCCGGCCTCGCGCACTCGGCGGCGGACATCGCGGGGGGACTGCGATTGCCGGCGGATGAAACCGGCGACTGCTACAAGTTCACCGCTGCCTTGACCGACATCGCGCGCGCGCAGGGGACGGATTTCCGCTTTGGGGAGAACGTCGAGCGGCTGGCAGGCGGCGCCCACGGGATCGAAGCCGCCATCACCGACAAGGGGGTTGTCACAGCCGACGCCTTTGTTGTGGCATTGGGCAGCTATTCGCCTGGTCTGGTGCGCAGCCTCGGTCTCCGGCTGCCGGTCTATCCGGTCAAAGGCTATTCGATCACCGTGCCGATCGTGGACCCCGCGCGCGCGCCGGTGTCGACGCTTCTCGACGAAAGCTACAAAATCGCGATCACGCGGCTGGGCGACCGCATCCGGGTCGGCGGTATGGCCGAAGTCTCCGGCTTCAACGCCGTCCTTCCCGACCGTCGCCGCCGGACGCTCGAATACTCGCTTTCGGGGCTGTTCCCCGAGGCGGGGGACATTGGGAGCGCAAGCTTTTGGTCGGGCCTCAGGCCCATGACGCCGGATAGCACGCCCGTGGTGGGGCCGACCCCTGTTCCCAATCTCTTCCTCAACACCGGCCATGGAACGCTGGGATGGACGATGGCATGCGGTTCGGCGCGCGTGATCAGCGATATGATCAGCGGTGTGCGCCCTGAAATTGAAACGCGCGATCTCGGAATTATGCGCTACGGCGCGTGAGGTGAGACCCGGCGCCCGGCAGGCGAAAGGAAGATGGCGATGGCGATCAAGCGGATCGATACGGGACCGCGCATGAGCGGAGCGGTGGTTCACAATGGCGTGGTGTATCTGTCGGGGCAAGTCGGCACGCCCGGCGCGAGCGTCGGCGATCAGACCCGCGAGATTCTTGGTGAAATCGAGCGCCTCCTGGCCGCGGCGGGCACCGACAAAACGCGGCTGCTCAGCGCCACCATCTGGCTTGCCGACATCGCCGACTTCGACGAAATGAACCGGGCATGGGACGCATGGGTTCCCAAGGGGCAGGCTCCAGCCCGGGCAACGGGCGAATCCCGGCTTGCGGCCCCGGGATACAAGGTCGAGATTATTGCTCTGGCGGCAATCTGATCATCTGGTGCGGGCGGCGCGAACGCGCCGGAAGCGCCGATTCCTGGCCGCCGATCGACGGACCGGCGCCCGTGGCTGACGTCCGGATCGGGACGGCGACCGATCCGCAACCGGTCCCGGGCGCAACTCTTTCGGCCAGGCTGGCGGGCTGCGGCTGGGCGCATCAGAGTCCGAGGGAGATGAACGCCCTGCTCGGCGCTTCCGGGCGCGCCTGGCGGCATTTTGCCTCCGGGTGGAACGCTATGCCCGTCGATACCTATATGGCGGATGGCGGCGCTTATCGACGACGACGCTACGGGGTTTTCGAGATCGGCTCCCGGTCCATCGCCGCCGCCGGCGCGCAACCCCACTATCAAAGCCGCGTTCACAACCGGCTGAACGGCGGGGTCGAGCGATGGTTCGCCGGGCTCGCGGCCGAGGTCGCAGAGAGCATGATACTTCGGCGCATTCTCGAATGCTGCCGCGAAACCTACGCGCCGCTGGTTCCGACCGTCAGACGCTGGCGCGCCGAAGTTCATCAGTTTCGCATCGAGGCGGGGCCGTGCAGTGCCGGTCATCCTACTCCCGAGGGTCGCCACCGCGACGGGGTCATCGCGGGCTTCGTCCTGCTGGTGGCGCGGGCAGGTGTTGTCGGCGGCGTGACGCGCCTCTGGTCCCTTGAGGGCGGCGCATTGGCGAGCTTCACGATGGCGGCGCCGGGGGAGGCCCTCTTCTTCGATGACCGCAAACTGCTCCACGACGTGTCGCCGGTGCATGCAGCAGCAGATGGAGTCTCGGGCCACCGTGATGTCCTCGTCGTCACCTTCGCCGCGATGTCGTGATTATGGAAGGCTCGGCATCGGATGTCAGCGGCCATTTGTCGATATATATTTCTTATAAATGCCCCACCATGGCAGAATGTGCCACTCCGGTTTGAGGCCGCGGAGCTCGTCATAACCGTTGTTCGCGATGCGGCCTCCGGATGTTAAAGCCTGTTGCGGGCGCGTGCGATCGAATCTCGTTGTTGGGAATAGTTATTTTTCAACGGCTTCGATACAGCGCGACGCCTCGTCCATGATGAACGCAATGGGCGCGAGGCGCGGGGGCGGCGGCCTTGGATGGCGCTAGAACTCTCATCGCGCCGACGGCAGGGCCACAAATAATCGATGTTTATTGATTAACTCTTGACATGGGGATCAAGATGACGGAGCCTTGGGACCAGACGCGGATCGCCCGGCGACCGCGAGCTTCGGTGCGCATCGGCGCAGGCAGCGATGGGAGCAGGACATGTATTCAATGGAAGCGGTGCTGGGCGCGCACCAAAAGCGCAGCGCGGAGCTCGAGGCGAGCGCCAATCCCCTCGCGGGGGGTGTCGCCTGGATCGAAGGCGAACTTTATCCGCTCGCCGAAGCGCGCATCCCTATTCTCGATCAGGGCTTCTTGCGGTCGGACCTGACTTACGACGTCCCGGCCGTATGGGACGGGCGCTTTTTCCGGCTCGATGACCATATCGAGCGGCTGGAAGCCAGCTGTGAGAAGATGCGTCTGCGCATGCCGATGGATCGCGCCGCGGTCCGCGAGACGCTCGTCGAGATGGTCGCGAAGAGCGGTATCCGCGATGCCTATGTCGAGCTTATCGTGACGCGCGGCCTCAAATTCATCCGCGACTATCAGTCCTATGAGAATAATCTCTACCTGATGGTCATGCCCTATGTCTGGGCCATGCCGCCCGCCATGCAGATGACCGGCGGTCCCGCGGTCGTCACGCGGACCGTGCGGCGAACACCGCCCGGCGCCATGGACCCGACGATCAAGAATCTCCAGTGGGGCGACTTCGTGCGCGGCTGGCTCGAAGCGATGGATCGCGGCGCCGTCTATTCGCTCCTCCCCGATGGCGACGGCAACATCACCGAGGGCGGCGGCTACAACGTCTGCGTGATCAAGGATGGTGTGCTGTCGACGCCCTCGCGCGGCGTGCTCGAAGGCGTTACGCGCAAGACGGTCCTCGAAGTCGCTGCGGCGAAGGGATACAAGACCGTGGTCGATTTCGTGCCCGTCGACGATCTTTATCACGCCGACGAGATATTCATCTGCACGACCGCGGGCGGGGTGATGCCGATCACCGAACTCGACGGCACGAAGGTCGGAGGCGGTCAGGTCGGCCCGATCACCCGCGAGATCTGGGAAGGCTATTGGGAAGCGCATTATGATCCGAAATACAGCTTCGCGATCGACTATCCCTGAATCGGGGAGTTGAATCGCAACCCGCCAGTCTGACAGCCTCGCTTCGGTCCGACCGGGCGGGGCTGTTCGGTTTTGGGGGCGAAAGAGCCAACCACAAAGGCGACGAGGGGTTGACGAGATGAGAAGCGCGGTCACGGAAAGCGAGCAGCCGCGAAGAGCACGGCCCACGCACTTGTTTTACGGATGGCGCATCGTCCTCGCACTCTTTCTCTGCACCCTCGCCCTGTTCGGGGTGAGCATCTATTCGTTCATCGTTCTCGCCCATCCGCTCGGTGTCGAATATGGCTGGTCCGCGACCCAGACCGGTGCCGCCGTGTCGGCGATGTGGTTTGCGGCGCCTGCGGCGCTTCTGTCGGGGCCGCTCATCAGGCGCTTCAATCCCTGGCACATCATCTTCGCCGGACTGCTGATTCAGGCCGCTGCTTTCGCGATGCTGCCGCTGATTTCCACCATCGAAGGCCTCTATGCGCTTCGTCTCGCGATGGGGATCGGGAAGGTGACCATGGTAACGGCGGTGCCGGTCGTCGCGACCATCTGGTTTTCGCGCCGCTTCGCGACGGCGATGGCGGTCATCTGGGCGGGCGGGTCCGCGGGCGGTTTCATCATGGCACCGATCACCGATGTCCTTTTGCAGGCCGTTGGATGGCGGATGGCCGCCGTCGTCATCGCAGCCGCGATGATCGCCCTCGTCGGCCTTATCGGTCTGCTTGCGCGAGGGCCGTCCTCGCCGGCGGCCCTGGGTCTCGGGCCCGACGGCGATCCGCCCTCGACGGGTCGTGATGAAGTCGCCGGAGCGACACCGGGCGAGGACGCGCCGCTCGAATGGCGCGCCGCGCTCGCGCACGTCCGGATTTCGGCTGCGCTACCGATGCTGCTTTCGGTCATCGGGATCGGGATGGCTTCGATTGCTGTTCTGACGCAGGAACAGCTCGTCCTCGAAAGCGCGGGCATCGCTTCCTCGCTCGCGGCGACATTCCTTGGTTTGACCGCGGTCGGCAGCCTTGCGGGTTCGGCGTCGATCGGCTTGCTGCTCGACCGGGTTTCGGCGCGCTGGAGCGGCTTGCTCATCGCCGCCGCGATCTATGCCGGCCTGATGGCGTTCGCAGGACTTCACGCAGGCGGGAGTGCAGCGCTTGCGCTCGTCGCGGCGGTCAGCTGCGGTTATGCCTTCGGGGCGGGGGAGGTTCTCTGGATTACGCTCACCAAGCGTCAATTCGGTACGGCCGCCTTCGCGACGACCTATGGCGGTTGGTATTTCGCCCTGCAGATCGGCTACGCTGCGGGGGGCGGCGTTGCGGGCTGGGGTTTCGAGCGCTTTGGGGCTGGGGGTTTCATCGGCCTTGTCGCCCTGATGTATCTTCCTGCCGCCCTGTTCAGCCTGACGCTCAAAGGCGCCCGCCTCAGGCCCGGAGAGGAAGGCTAGGCCCCCGTCACTCGGGCGCCAGCGCGATTCCGTTGGCGATCAGCTTCTCCCTCAGAGGGGCGAGATGCGCGCCATAACTCCGCCATATACCCGACGAACCGGTATAAATCCCCCCCCGCACCTGCGCTGCGCTGGCGGTCAGGGAAGGGGCGCTGTTCCGCGCTAGATCCAGCGCGCTGCCGTGCCACGCGAGGCCGCATCTTTCGGCGAGCGAAGCGGCGATCGTGGCGGGCTCGGCGACCAGACGTTCATAATCGACGCTGATGAGGCGCTCGCCGAAAAGTGCCGTCCAGTGACGCATCAGCCGATCATAGGCCGCATAATAGCGGGCGAGCTCGTCGAAATCGTAGCTGAAGGGATAGGCGCCGCCGAACAGCGTCCGGAACATCGCGAAACAGCTGTCGACCGGATCGCGCCGCACCCATATGATCGGCGCTAGCGGAAACGCCCGGAGAATCGCGCCGACATAGAGATAATTGAACGGAAGTTTCTCGATGATCGGACCCGGGTGTTCGTCCCCACCGGCAAGGACCTCATATTCTTTCGCAACCGCCGCGAAATCGGCGTTGGCAGCCTGTGCGAACACATCGCTTCCCGTCCGGGGTGCGTGACGAAGCAACGCAGAGGAAAAATTGTTCGTCTCGTTGTTCGAGCGGACCCCCTGCAACCCCCCAAGAATGCGTTCGGTGAGGGTCGTGCCCGACCGCGGCAGGCCGATGATGAAAATATGCCTCGCGCCGGCACCGCGGTCAGGCGTCGGGGGCGTGCTTCCGAAGGCTGCCGCGATGCGCCGCATCTTTTCCTCGTCCATCGCGACGTCGTAGCGCAGACTTTTCCGCCGGGCCCTGGCGCCCCGGGCGAAGGCGGCGAACGCTTCGTCGAATTGGCCGAGGTCGTGAAGTTCCTTCCCGAGCGCGTAGGAAAGAAACATCGCGTCGGGACCGTGCGGGTCGCGCGCGATCCGCGCGCGCAGATCCTCGAGATTGTTGTGCGCAGGCGTCGCCCGCGCCAGTTCGGATCGCAACAAAATGGCAGGGCGCATTCCGGAATCGATCGCAATCGCACGTTCGCAGGCTTCGAGGGCGCTCGACAGGCGCCCGAGACTGCGTTCGCTTGTCGCATAATTGTACCAGAACTGCGCGTCCGCAGGCTGTAATTCGGTGGCACGGCGATAGAGCTGATTGGAAAGCGAGTGGCGGTCGAGCTGCATCGCAAAAAAAGCGAGCGCATCGAGCGCATCGGCCGTTTCGGGTCCGCTGGCTACCGCCGCTTCAAGTGCGGTGATCGCGTCCTTGCGCCGTCCGAGTGCGACAAGTGCTTCGAGGTGAAGGCTGTGAACGGGGCCGAAGCGGGGGGCCCCATTTTTCCATGCGGAAAGATGAGGCAAGGCCGCCGCAGCCCGGCCGCTGCGGACGAGGTGAACCGCTTCATCCAATTCGCGCTTCGATGGCACCATGGCAGGTTTCCCGGATCGATCTGCAGCCGAAGATCAACTCTAACAGCGGCTGGAGCAAACTCAATTTAAATCGATTACGCCGTGGTGGATGGGCTGCGTCGGTTCGGCGGCTGACGTCGACGGCCCGCCGCCCATTCGAGCGCTGTCGCATTGGGAAATTGCAAGTCGCTTCGAGCGTCGGCGGGGCGGGGAGGGGGGTTCGAGGTGGAGCGGCGAATCGAAGGAAGCCGTGTCTTCAAGCAAGCCGATATGATTCGATATAAGGAGGGCCGATCGTCGATAATGAGGGCATCGCGCCGATGGGCGTCGAGGTCATATATTGGAGCAAATTATGATGATAATGATTTAAATATCAAAGATTTGTTGTGGGAAATTGCACCATGCAGGTCCGGGACTGCATCGTGGTGCGCCCCTCATCGCCTCCCTGCGATGCATCTTGTAAAGCCAACAAATATCGATTAATGATACTGTGAACGAGTGAATGCGGCGAAGTTCGCGGGCTCGGCGGAGGAGCGGCGGCGTCGGCTGGCGTCTGTCTCGACATGGGAGGAATATGAGATGCGATCCAAGCACATGCATGCGGCCCGGCTTCTGAGCGTTACAGCGCTGAGCGGCCTGCTGGTGTCGCTGGCAACCCGGCCCGCGCTGGCGCAAGACGCGGCCGCCGCGGAGGCGCCTGCGGCCGCCGAAAGCAGTTCCGGCAGCGACATCGTTGTGACGGCCAACCGCCGCCAGCAGGATGTGACGCAGATCCCCTATAATATTACTGCGGTGACCGCGGAATCGATCGAGCGTGCCGGGGTGGCGACGATCGAGGACCTGTCGCGTCAGGTTCCCAATCTGGTGGTGACCTCGAGCGGCAACCAGTTTCTCGGCGCGCAGCGCCAGATCATGCGAGGACTCAACGCGTCGGCCAACAACCGCAACGGCGTAGCGCTCGAACAGAACCCGGTCAGCACCTATCTGGGCAACGCCCCCTATGCCAATTACTTCCAGGTCGAGGACATCGAACGTGTCGAGGTTCTGCGCGGTCCTCAAGGGACGCTGTACGGCTCGGGCGCACTCGGCGGTACCATTCGCCTGATCCCGAACGAGCCCGCGCTCGGGCGCTTCGAAGGCCGCCTCAAAGTCAGCGCCGCCGACATCGCGCATTCCGGCGATTATGATTATGGATTTGGCGGCCTCGTCAACATTCCGATCGGTGAGACGCTGGCGGTCAGGATTTCGGCCGGCCATGACTATGAGGGCGGCTTCATCGATCAATATGGGCTGTTCGCGCGGGGCAGCGACGATCCGATCGGCAAGCCGATCCTCGCCGATCCCAGCCAGCCGCAAACGAGTGCAGCTTCTCTCTACAACATGGAGGATGCGAACACTTCGCGCGTGACGAACGTCCGCGGCGCGATCCGTTGGGAGCCGGTCGCCGAGTTCGACATCACGCTGGCGCACAATCTTTCGCGCATGACCGGGTACGGGCCATCGACCGATACCCCCGCTTATGATGGCGGTCCCGATCCGATCGCGCCGTCGGTCACCTATCCCGATACGGGGGAATATGAGGGCGTGGCGCGAGCCCGTCAGCCATTCGATCGCACGTCGAACATGACCACGCTCGACATGAGTTACGATATGGGTTTTGCGACCCTCTCGTCGACATCGAGCTATTTCAAGACCGATGGCGAAGTATGGGTGGACGGCACCTGGGGCAATCTCGGTCTGCCGCCGGCATACCTTCCCTATTACACCGGATCGCCAATCAACCCGCGCTACAATGCGATCTACCAATATACCGACGAGACGACGTCCAAGACGCAGGAGCTGCGCCTCGTTTCGAACGGCGACGGGCCGATCGATTATACGGTGGGCCTCTATTACCAGAACGAAAAGAGCGGGACGGCCTGGATCGGTCATGCGCCCGGGCAGCAGGCCTATAACCAGCTTCCCGGCGTGACGAATCCGGGCTTGGGTCCGCTAGGCCCCGAGGAAATCATCTTTTCGGTGTCCGGCGTCAATCGCTTCATCGAGAAGGCAGCATTCGGCGAAATCACCTGGCATGCCATCGAGGGGCTCGACCTGACCGGCGGTGTCCGGGTGTTCCAGCAGAAGCTGAAACGATCGGTCGACAATATTCTGCCCGTCTTCGGGATCGTCGAGAGCAGCACCAACTCGGCCAAATTCTCGGACGCGAAGTTCCGCTTCAACGCGACCTATGAATATACGCCGGGGCACCGCATCTATGCGACCTTCTCGCAGGGCTTCCGGCGCGGCGGAGCCAACGCCTTTGCCTTGACGGGTTTCATCCGCGAGCCGGCATCGCTGCTCAACTATGAACCCGACTCGGTCGACAATTACGAGATCGGTGTGAAGGGTCGCTTCGACAACGGCTGGCGCTACACCGCCGATGTCTTCCTTGCCAAATGGCACGATCCGCAGATCGGTGGTTTTACCGCCGTCAACTTCTGGCCCGCAGTGTTCAACGGCAAGGAAGCCGAGAGCAAGGGATTCGAGTTCGAGGTGTCGGGAAATATCACCGACGCGCTAAGCTTCCAGGGTGGCTATGCCTATACCAAGGCCACGCTGACCAAGGACTTCTGTGTGGCATCGGGTGACGGCACCGGAAATCCGGACGGAGACATTCCGTGCGCAATTATCGGCGTCAAGGGCACGCCCCTCCCGTCGGCCCCCAAGCATAGCGGGACCTTCTCGCTCAACTATGATCATGAGTTCAACGCCGAGGATTCGATCAGCGCCTCGTTCAATGGCAACTACAAGGGAAAATCGCGGATGAACCTGCCGACGGTGGGGCAGCGCTATCCGACGATTCCGTCCTATTGGCTGTTCAACGCCTATGTGGGGTGGACCCATGGTCCGGTGACCGCTTCGCTGTTCGCACGCAATCTGTTCGACAAGCGGGCGGTGTTTGCAGTGAACACCCGTATCACACCCTATGCGCCGATCGATCTCTATGAATCGGTCGGACGTCCGCGCACGATCGGCATCGAACTTGGATATAAATGGTAGCTCCGGATGGTAGCACTCCTTGGCCGGGACCATTGTCCCGGCCATTTTTTTGCCCATTTGCAGGCTGAACGACGTCGATAACGACAGTCCGGTGAACGAACTATGTCGCGGTTTTCCACTCGTCGATCGTGGGTCCAGAAGCCACAATGAAGATCACTCTTCTTTTAGATCCCCGCCATCGTCATCGAAAGGCAGTACGATCGTAGTGCCGAGCCGGGTGGCATCGCGGAGCAGCGCGCGCGGCTCGAGATAATCGGGTATGTAGAGCCGCGAATAGGCAATCGCCGCCTTCACCGACTCCTCGAAATATTCCTCGGTGATAGAGCCGTGCCGCCGGACCGAGATCTGCCAGACGCTATCCAGAATTCCGAGACGGATTTCGAACTTCTTTTCGGGCTCGCGAATGACGGGCATGTGGAAGATGCGATTGAGCCGATCATAGCTTGATGTCGAGAAGGACAGGGCCAGAACCTTGTCCACATTGTGCGCATCGACGCCACCATAGCCACCATAAATGATCTTCAGATAGGGAGGATGGCCGTTGTAAAACTCCATCGCGCGGCGCGCGTCGATCCGGTAGAGATCCTGCCAGCTGCCGATCTGCCGCGCTTCGATCGGAGTGCGGTGCATCTCCAGCACCTCTTCGCTGCAGCGCGATGCGAGCGCGACATAGGCCGCCTCCTTGGTGGGAAAGAAATGATAAACCGAAGCGGGGGGAACGCCGGCCCTCTCCGCGATCTGATAAAGGCCGATCTCGTCAGGCGCCTGTTCATGGAGTAGCTCGGCGGTCGCCTCGAGCAATGCCGCGTACCGAAGGATGCCGCGTCCCCGCGACGGCGCGCGCGGACTGGCGCCTCGCTTGCGGGTGGCTGCCGGTTTCGCGCTTGCCTTGCTAGTCGCCATTCGAAAGTCCCTGTTCTGTCCAGCCGCAGCCCGGGTCTAAATGAGTCGCAAAAGCTGGGCAACCTCCGAGCCATGACGCCGGCGCCGCCGCCCGCGCTCTCTGATCCATGCGCGGCGTTCCGAGGGGGCCGGTCATCCGGCGGGCCGCGGTCTGAGCACCTTGATCGTCCCCGAGAAGTTGAGGACCGGCGCACCTTCGACGTCGATGATGCCCCGCACGAAGATCAGGCTTCGACCCGCCTTGACCACATCGCCCCGGCACGTCAGCAAACAACCGGCTCCGGCGTTGCCGACGAACTCCGCCGCGAAGCTGACCGTGACGCAATCGAGGCCTGCCACCTGATCCATCGCGATCATGAACAGCGAATAATCCGCGAAGGTCATCAGCGCGCCGCCGTGCGCGCCGCCTCCCGCGTTCATATTCTTGGGCTCGAGCCGGAAGCCGGTTACGACGGTGCCGCCGCTCTCGCGCCGCGCATAAAAGGGACCGGTGAAATCTTCGAAGGGTTCCGGACCGGTCCAGCTCGACCAGTTCTTCCATGGTCCCGCCTCGATCGGCGGTCCCAGCTTTGCCGCTGCGGCATTTTCGTCCGCCAATCTGACCCTCCTTGCTTTCGCGCCTTCGCCATCGAATGTCGATGAAATTTGCCGTCATCTGGCTCAATTTGGCCCTTGTCATAGCTATTTGCCGAGGATAATCAATTTTAATTGATTTTCTTCTGGCGCTCGGACAGGCTGGGACGTCGCTTTTCAAGGAGTGCCCTGCTTGATCGAAACCGGCCCGGACCGACAGCGAACCCTGGATGCGCCTGCGGCGGTGGTCGCCGCCGCATATCTGAGCGGCCTCAACATGCTCGTCGTCAATCTGCAGCCGCTCATACTCGGCGCTCTGGCGGATTCCTACGGTCTCAGCGATCGGCAACTCGGCCACATCGGCGCAATTTTCATCGGGTTTTCCACCGCCTGCTTTGTATCGGGCCCGTTGTGGGTCCGGCGGGTCGACTGGCGCACGTTCAGTCGCTTGATGATCGTGCTGGCAAGTGCGGCGCTGATCGCGGGGGCGTTCGTCGCTGCGCCCGGCGTCATTCTTGCGCTTTTCGCGATCCTCGGACTTATCAAGGGCGGTCTCGGCATCCCCTCTTTTGCGAGCCTGGGTGACAGCAGCAATCCCGATCGCAACTATGGCGTGTCGGTGGGCTTCCAGGCGTTTCTGAGCGCCGCGGTGACCGCGCCGGCCGCCGCCTATGTCATCCCGCGCTTCGGTGTCTCCGGCCTCTTCCTGACAATCGCGGCGCTTGTCGCGAGCGGACTTGTCGCGTGCCGCTGGCTTCCTCGCGCCGGCGTCGATGGTCCGCGCCGCGCGGCAGAGGCGAAGGTGCCGCTCGCTCGGGTGGGGATACTCTCCTCCTCGGCCGTGGCTGCTTGGATTGCGCTTCTGGCAATCGCGGCTTTCACCGGCGGCATATTGGGCTTTTGGTATTTCATCGAGCGCATCGGCGTCGATCGCGGGGTAACGCATGCGATTATCGGCCTGACCCTGAGCCTGTGTTCGCTCGCGACGATCGGCACCGCGTCGATCGCGGCCTGGCTTGGGGGCCGGTTTCCCAGCCTGACGTTCGTCTGCGCCGGATCGTTGCTCATCCTTCTTGGCTTCGGATCGCTCCGCTTTCACGGCGACGCCGCCTATACCGGCGGCTCGCTGGCATTTGCGATGGGGTGGGGCCTCGCACAGCCGGCCTATTATGCGGTTATAAGAAAGGTGGATTCCACCCGGCGATTGTTCGTCGCTGCCCCGGCCGCGGGCGGCACTGCAGGCGTTGTCATCGGTATGGTCGCCGGGCCGATAATCGAAGCCGGGGGCTATGGCGCGATCACGATGGCAAGCGGCGCTCTGATCGTCGCCGGCGCGGTCGGCTTGGCGGCCGCGGACCTCTTTTATGGCCGGCACCATGCCGACACGCGCGCGCCGGCCATCCAGGATCAGGTCGCGGCCACATTGCCCTGAACATTCGATCGAGCTGCGCGAGTAGCGCCGCTCCCAATGCCGGCCCCACGCCGCAACGCCGCGGGCAAGGGGGCTTGCGTTCAGCGGGCAGCCACTGCGTTCGAACAGGTGCTCGATGTTTGCGGCGCGATATGGCGAGCCAGAGCCTGATAGGCGAAATAGATTTCGGCGAAGCCGATGGCCCAGACCCAGCCGGCAATGAAGAAGAAATTGAGCACGAGGTTGGTCTCATCGCCGGGGATGGCGATGATGCCTTCGAGCAATGCCATGATCGCGAAGCTGGCGTTGACGAGTAGGATGCCCAATGCATGACCCCGCTCTCCTACCCGTGCGAGACGCCACGAAAAGTAGAGCAGAAAGATATTGGCGACGATGCCGCAGGCAAAAAGGGCGTAGGGGAGCGCCGGCTGAATCGGCGGATAGGCAAGCAGCCCGTAGGCAAGCGGAAAGCCCCCGACGAGCAGGAGCCATTTGGTCGCTTTCGACACGTCGAAACCGTGCGTCAGCTTGGCGAGACCCAGCGTGGCGATGACCGGTATTCCGATGCTGCGCGAAAAGGCGTCGCAGATCATCGAAATCTCGAACGATGGCTGAAACCGAAAAAGCGACCACAGGACGAAATTGAAAGCGGAAAAGCCGAGGATCATCCATTCGGCCCCGAGCAGCATATTGCCTTCGCGCCAGAATCGATAACCCAGCCAGAAGCCCGACGTGACCAACGCCAGCATGCCGCTGGCGATGAGAATGTCTCGTGATACCATTGCCGTCTCCGTGCTATAAATTAGATAATCGATTAATATCAGCTTTTGCCGATCTGCATAGGCAAAAGTCCGGCTCGTACTCGCGGCGTTGGCCCGAGCCGCCTGCGGTGCAACATCGACGGGCCGATGGCTCCGATCCTTGTCCTGCGTCCGTGTAAAAATCGCCATATTTGGAAGGAGAGGACAGGGCGGGCACCGCAAGGCGATCCGTGGCAATCGGCGAAGGGACTGAACCGTTGAGGGAGTCTCTGGCGCGTCCCGCGGGAGCAGGTCGAAGGGGCAGCCCGCCAAATTTGACATTGACTCCCCTGTCGACTTGGCATCTTATCACGATAAATATCGATAAAGGAGCGCAGCAATGTGGTCGAATGGGCGAGCGAGGGAATTGAAGGCGCGTGCCGAGAAGGTCATTCCCAATGGGATGTACGGTCATGAATCGACGCGGCTTCTGCCCGAAGAATTTCCTCAATTCTTCAGTCGGGCGGAGGGCGCGCGGCTTTGGGATGCCGATGGCAACGGCTATATCGACTATGTTTGCGCCTATGGTCCCAATCTTTTCGGGCATGGCTTCGCGCCCGTCGAAGAAGCCGCACGTCGACAGCAGGCGCTCGGCGACACCATGACCGGGCCCAGCGAGATCATGGTCGATCTCGCCGAAGCATTCGTGGCGCAGGTAAAACACGCGGACTGGGCCATGTTCTGCAAAAATGGCACCGACGCGACGACGATGGCCATGACCGCCGCGCGAGCGCACCGCGGTCGCCGGATCATTCTCTATGCGACGGGGACATATCATGGCGCTGCGCCCTGGTGCACGCCGCGGCCGGCGGGCATCATCCCCGAGGATCGCGCGGCGATCGTCTATTACGCCTATAATGACCCCCAAAGCCTCGAGGACGCCTTTCGCCAATATGCCGGACAGATTGCCGGCGTATTCGCTACCCCGATCCGGCACGAGGTCTTCGTCGACAATTACGAGCCGAACCTCGAATATGCGCAGACCGCGCGTCGCCTCTGCGATGAAAACGACGCACTCCTCATCGTCGACGATGTAAGGGCCGGCTTCCGGCTTGCGCGCGGATGCAGTTGGGAGCCGCTCGGCGTACTGCCCGATCTTGCCTGCTTCGGGAAATGCATCGCTAACGGCTATCCGATTTCGGCGCTCCTCGGTTCCGACAAGGCGCGCGACGCAGCGAAAGAGATTTTCGTAACAGGATCATTCTGGTTCTCGGCGACGCCGATGGCCGCCGCCATCGAAACGCTGAAGCAGATCAGGACGACAGACTATCTCGAGCGCGCACGCGCGTCAGGCGATCGATTGCGCGCGGGGCTCGAGGCGCAGTCCGTGGCGCATGGTTTTGCGCTGAGGCAGACCGGCCCGTCGGTCATGTCGCAAATCCTGTTCGAAGACGATCCTGACTTCAAGGTCGGCTACGCTTGGGCCGTCGAGTGTCTGAAGCGCGGTGTCTATCTGCATCCCTATCACAACCACTTCATCTCCTACGCCCATGACGAGGCGATTGTGGACGAGACGCTTGCGGCGACCGATCTGGCCTTCGAGGCGCTGAAATCGCGGCTGGGGACGCTTGAACCGCATCCGATGCTCATGGAACTGCTGAAGGCGAAGACATCCTGAACGATCTTCCCAATTGCCGGATTTGCAAAAGGTGATCTCGGCCGGAGGCGCCTGCTCCGGGTGCGGCTGGGGGGTATCGGAGGGTCGGACTTCCGGTCAGCCGTTCGACGGTATCATGTAAAGAAAGCGCGCCGGCGCGCTCGCTCGATAGACGATCGCGCGTCCCGCCGGCATCCAGAGGAACTCTCCGGCGGCAAGCGTATGTGTCGCTCCGTCGCCGTCGATCTCCAGCTCGCCGTCGAGGACGAAGATGCCCTCGTCGAACGGCAGGTCGAGATGGACTTCACCTGGCGCGATCTCGGAAACGCCGACGCGCATGGCTGCACCCTGATCGACCGTCAGAAAGGGAAAGGTGGTCGCGACGCCGGTTACCTTGCCCGGCTGGCGGGGAAGTTTTTCGATCCTGGATATAGGGGGCATTCAACATCTCCTGCGACGGCCATGCTCCGCGCATCCGCTCGCGCCGGGAATGCGCGTTTTATCGATTATCTAACAATCGACATTTTACAGATAAATATCGAATTAACAAGTGTCCGCTTGTGTGGCGCGCCACCCGGTTCGTGCGTGTCGAGGCGAGAGGAAGGATGCGGCAGTGCAATCTTTCGTGCCGAGGAAAATGGGACATACTCCTTTTAGCCGTGGTAATTCGGCCGCGCGATGAATGTTGTCAAAAATCATTCCTGGGTGGACAAAAATATTGACTCTCGGCGTCCTCCTCCATCATATTGTCGATGAAAATCGATTTGTATATCGTGGCGAGCAGGGCGTGAGCTTCGCGTCCCGTCGGCGTGACGACAATGCGTCCGGCCTTTCGGGCGCTATATGCGGTGACAGGAGAGGCAGGATGAATTCAGCGGCGCTCAATGTGAAAGCTTCCGATTTCGAGACGGTCCCGTTCGGCACTCCGGTCGGCGAAGTGATGGCGCGGTTCCGGCGCGACGGCGGCGTCGTCCTCGACGGCGCGCTATCGACCGACGAGGTCAAGCGGGTGAACGACGAACTCGACGTCTACCTCTACGATTATCATACCGGATCGCAGGGCGGCGACGAGTTCATGCAGGAATTCTGGGGCAAGCTTACGAAGCGGCTCACCAATGTGGTCGTTCTCAGCCCGACCTATCGTGAACGCTTTCTCTCGAACCCCATGTTGCACGATTATATTGCGGCCGTTTTCCAAGGCGTGAGTGACAGCTTCTGGGTTCAGGCGACGCAGGCGATCGAGATCATGCCCGGGGAAAAGGCGCAGATGCTCCATCGCGACGTCGGCAACTATCCGGTTTTTCAGCAACTCGGACCTGCGGGGCCCGAGGTCACGTGCAACATGCTTTTGGCGCTTGTCGATACCGACGAGATATGCGGCGCGACGCGCGTCATTCCGGGCAGCCACACATGGGATGCCGAGCGCGAGTTCGATGACAGCATGACGGTCCCGGCCGAACTGAAGGCGGGGTCGATCTTCTTTTACTCGGGAAAGGTCGTGCATGGCGGCGGTGCGAACCGCTCCGAAGATGTCAGGCGGCGAGTCATCGCCACGGCGTTCAACGCGGGATTTCTTGTTCCCGAAGAGGCCTATCCCTTCACCGTTCCTCTGGAATTGGCGCGCACGCTGCCGAAACGGCTTCAGCAAGCGCTGGGCTTCCGTTCGTTTCACCAGCGCGACCCGCTCGGCGGAAGTCTGTGGCAGCATAATTACGAAGAGCTCGCCGATTATCTCGATCTGTGAAGGTGACGGAAATGGCGGCGGAGAGCAGAGAATTCCCCTGGAAAATCAGCTTCTGGGCGCCCGAACACGTCGAGCCGACCAATTCGCTGGGGCAACAAGACCTTGAGGTGGACGTCGCCGTCATCGGCGGTGGCTACGCCGGCATGTCCTGTGCCTATTATGTCAAGCGGGCGCGCCCGGATCTTTCGGTCGCCCTGTTCGAAGCCGAATATATCGGTTTCGGTCCGAGCGGCCGCAATTTCGGCGCCGTCGCGCCCGGTGTCCGCGAACTGCGCGCGGGCATTCTGGATCTGCCCGATCCGGACGAGGATCGCTTCGCGGTGCAATGGTATCTAGCCCAGCGCGCGGAGCTGGAACGGCGCATCGCGGAAGGCGGGATCGAGTGCGAATATCGCGACGAGCCTCTGATGATGCAGGCGCTCGACGAGGATGCGTGGCAGGCGATGCGGCGTGAGTCCGACGTGCTGAAGGCCCGCGGTACGCCGCACCTGCTGCTCGACACGGCGGCGCTCGAGAAGGAAATGGCGCTGCCCTACCGGCCGCTCGGCGGCATTGTCCGGACGGCGTGGCGTGCCGTGCAGCCCTTCAAGTTGGCGCGCGGCTTCGGCCGGCAACTTCGCGACATGGACGTCGCGGTGCATGAAGCAACCCGGGTAGCCGACTTCTCTGACTCGGGCGACGGGGTGACGCTCCGCACCGCCGATGGTGCGACGATCACCGCCCGCAAGGCGGTGCTGGCGACCAATGCCTATAGTCACCACCTCCCGAAGGCCGCCGATCTCGTCAACCCGCGCCACACTTATGTGATCGCGACCGAGGCACTCGACGAGCGCCGCCTCGCGTCGCTCGGGTTCGGAACCTACAAGTTCGTCGAGGACTCGGGGTTCGTCTTCTACTACTCACGAATATACAAGGGCCACCTTCTGATCGGGGGCGGCGAACTGACGACCGGGTTTTTCACTCCGTCGACGGTCGATCATGACGCCGATACCAAGACAGCGGAATTCGAGCGGCTGTATGACGAGATGGTGCGGCGCTGGCCGCAATTGGACGGAGTCAGGATCGAAGCGGCCTGGGCCGGCCCGATCGACATGACCGAGAATTTCGCTCCGGTCATCCGTACGCTCGACACGATGCCCAATGTGACGGCATGCGTCGGCTTCAACGGTGAGGGGCTGATGTCCGGGAGTCTCGCAGGGTTGCTTGCGATTGGCCAGATACTTGGCCCGGACTATGCCGATCCCGATGCGGAGCGCGTCCGGCAATATCTGCTGCGGTCGATCGACTGACGGTCATGAAGATCAGCGCGCCCTCCCTGAAGCTCGATCTTGCGGTCACCGAAATCATCGTCCGCGACGGCGAGCCCGTCGTGATGTGCCGCGTCGGAGTCTACGACGCCACAGCCAGGCTCGACGGCGCCGATATCGTGGCCGCGCTTCGCTCGTTGATGAAGCCGGGAGTCCTTTTCGCGATCTTGCGCCTGGCGCTCCGCGGCAAGGCGCGGGGGAGGAAATAGATGGTGGCGGGGAAGCGACGGATAGCGGGAAGGCCTTGCGCCCTCCCCGATGGGTATCTCCATCGCGCGGCGGCGGGCCTATACTGCGGGATTCGGATTGAAAGGGAGCGAGATGGTTCAGCTTGAGGGCAAGACGATATTGATCACCGGCGGCACGCGCGGCATCGGTCTCGGCATGGCGGAAAAGATGGCGGCGCTTGGCGCGTCACTCATTCTGACCGGGCGCGATCAGGCGGCCGCGGATGCGGCAGCGGAAAAGCTGGCGTCGGCCACCGGCGTACGTGTTGCCGGCATCGGCGCCCCGCTGACCGACGAGGATGCGGTGAACGGCTTGGTCGACCGCGCCACCGCGATCTTCGGCGGCATAGACGTGCTCGTGAACAACGCGGGCATCGACTCCGACGGTCCGGCACTCGATCATTCGCTGGCAGACTGGCGACGTGTCATGCACGTCAATCTGGAAGTGCCATTTCGTCTTGCGCAGCAGGCTGCTCGGCATTTCCTCGCCCGTGGCAGCGGCGGCGTTATCATCAACGTCGCATCGGTCGCGGGATTCAAAGCGATCGACGAAGCGAGCTCCTATGTGGCGTCCAAGCATGGCCTTGTCGGGCTCACCAAAGTGCTTGCCCTCGAATGGGGCCCAAAAGACATCCGCGTCTGCGGAATAGCCCCCGGCCTTATCAAGACCGATATGACCCAATATATCTGGGGCACCGACGTCGGCGCAGCCTATGTGAGCGGCAAGATTCCGATCCGCCGCATCGGCCTTCCTTCCGACATCGGTGCCCTGACGGCCTTCCTGGCGTCGGACGACGCGGGGTTCATTCATGGCGAGACAATCATCGTCGATGGCGGGTCGACGATCGACTGATCCGCCAACGGCGCTCGGGGGGCGCCAGCGCAAGACTGACGGCCGGTGTCGGGGCGAGGGGCTATCGGCGGTCGGCGGCGGCATCCAGCGACTTGAGCATGAAATTGGGGTCGGCGAGTTCGCCGTCGACCTCGACCCATCCGAGCGCCCGACCGGACATCGACCAGCCGAGCAATCGCTGCACCTCTTCGGGGTAGCTTGCGACCAGCGCCGGGGAAAGTGCCAGATAATGATTTTCCTCTTGGCGAACGAAGGACGCATCAAGTGAGAAGGTCACCCCGGTGCGCCGCTCTTCCCGGGTGCGATTGGTCCCTCCGCCGTGATAGACACCGCCAAGGAATAAAAGGGCTGAGCCCGCCTCCATTTCGGTAGGGATGGCCTCTTCGACGAGAGGCTGCCGTTCGTCATCCCAGTGGTGGCTTCCCGGAACCACCATCGTACCGCCATTCTCTTGGGTAAAGTCGGTGAGGGCGACCATGACCTGCAAACGAGCCTCGCGACCGAATTTGCGACTCCAGAAGAAGGCGCCGTCGTCGCGGTGCAGGGCCTGTCCGCCTTCGCCGGGCCCGATCTGGATTGCCTGGCTGACCCCCACCTGGACGTCGCAGGTCACCTCCATATAGGTATCTCCTGACCAGCGATGCTGCGGCACGCAAATGAAATGCCTGGCGGCCGGCAAGAACAGCGGATGGGTCACGACGTCTGCGCTATGCCGTGTTTTGGCGAAGAGCGCCGAGAGCCGGCGCGTCTTCTGGCCGAAGAAGCTATCTCGGCCCACTGACTGCTGCTCGATCAGGGGAAGCAGATCGTCGCGCATTCCGGCGAGCTGTAGGGGTGTCAGGAAGTTGTCGATGACCACACCGCCATCGCGATCGAGAATGTCGATAACCTGTTCAACGGAAGTTGCGTCTCCGTCCAGTTTCGTCAGTTTGGCCATGTTCCGCTCGCTCAACCGTTCTGCAGTGAAGCAGGGCAAAGAAAAGCTAAAAAGTCAATAAAAATCGGCTAAGTTACATTGGCTGCGCGACGTGTGCGTTGGTCGTCCTGCTCAATCTGCGCGCCGCACTGCGCCGTAGCTCTGTCCAGGCGCAGGCAGATGATTCGCGGAGTCAGTTGACACCGCACATTTTACTCATCGGATATTGGATTGAGGGACGTGCTGAAGGTCCGGCCAACGTCAGCATCTCGGATTATGCCCGAAAACCGCCTGTTCACACCCGGCCAAGGGTTGCCCAAACCCACTTCCAGCCCATCCTTTTATGAATCGAACAATCGTTGGATCGTCAGAAATCATCTTTCGACATCGCGAAGACAGGCCCGACCGGTTCGGGCGGCGGCGCCGCTGCCTGCGATTATTGATCGATGGTGATCGTGCCGGGGTGATGCTTGTCGAGGTGACGCTTGATGATCTTGAGGTTGCGGCTGTTCGAGCGGAAGAAAAGGTCGAAAGCATCGCCGACGAGCGGGATTGCACCGAGGGCGGTATCGACGCCGAGATTGCCCATCATCCGCCACAGCTTCCATTTCGGCATGTCGAGGTTGCGCGCCTCCCAGATGATATAGGCGCCCATCGCCGCGGTTATGACGTCGCCGACGACGGGGACGAGGCCGACAATCGCGTCGAGCCCGACCGGACGATTGATGCCGGGAATGACGAAACTGCGTTCGAGCAGGAATTCCAGCGTTTCGACGCGCTTGCGCAGCGCGGCGGGATCCTTGCGATTCTGGATCAGCGCATCGAAGACCGCATCGGTATCCTGGGTCGAAAAGGCCATTGGCATCCTTTACCGGCGCAGGGGAGGGGTGTGCGCCTCCCTTTAGTTGGGGGCGTCGCGCAGGTGATTCAATGGGTGCTGCGCGCGGGCATTGGCGGTGAGGCCCGACAAGCGTTGCGAAGCGACCGACCAGCGCAGCGGCGTCGCGAGCGGAATGAATGGCGCATAGCGGCCGAGAATCGTTTCCGCCTCGCCGATCAGGCGCGCGCGCTCCGCCGGATCGGTCGCGGCGGTGGCTTCGTTGATCTTGCGCTCGGCATCGCCATTGCAAAGCGTGTCTGCACGGCACGACAGGCGGCGCAGGCCCCACAGCGGATCGTCGTTCGGCGTCACCTCGTCGATCAGCATCAGATCGGCCTTGTCGTCGAGGCCGACGCGCTTGCTGGGCACGCCAATGCGGTCGAAGTCGGCGGCGACATAGGCATAGAGGATGCGCCCGCCGGGCGAATCGGGCACCGCGATGCGCAGCGGATCGATGTCGCGCCCAGCAGCCTTCCATGCGTCGACGACGCGCTTTGCCTGCGCGACCCGCGAGGCGTCGTCATAATCGGCCCATGCCGGCAGCAGCGGCACCGGGCCGCCGTCACGCGCGTAGAGCGCGGGGCGCAGCGTCACCTGCGGCTGCCATTCGGCGAGCCCGAAGGCGTCGATCAACCGCTGCCGTCGTACCGCGCGTGATAGGGCCTCGCGGTTGGCGTCGGTCGCGAGGAAGCCTTCGGCGCTGACGAAGCTGAGTCCGAACAGCCCCGGCACGGGATCGACGACGAGCCGCGAGCGGCCGATGTTCGACGCGACGAAATAGGGCAGGGTCGAAAACCGCCCGCCGAGGACGCCGTCGGCATAGCCATTTTTGAAGCGGGCGAGCGCGCGCGGCGCGGTGGTGCCGACGAGCTCGATCGACGCCGCCGGATCGGCGGCCGCGGCTTCGGCTTCCTCGGGGTCTTCGGCGAGCGGATCGGGGACGGGGGTGAGCAGCATCGCCGCGCCCGCTTTTTTCGGGCGCATCGGCCCCCAGCCCATGCCGCGGTTGACGATCGCCATCGACGGCTGCGCGAGCAGTTCGAGCAGGTGGGGTTGCGGCACCGACAGGCGGATTTCGATCACCATATCGGTCATCGCCTTGATCGTCTCGACCTCGGGAAAATCGTCGCGCAGCACGTTTTTGCTGGAGCTGCGCAGGTAGGAGCCGAGGATCGCCGCGACCTGCGCCGCGGTCACCTTGTCGCCGTTCGCCCATTTGGCCTCGCGGACGCGGAAGATATAGCTCCGCCCGTCAGCGGTCACGGTCCAGCGCTCGGCGAGCCCGACGTCGATCTGGCCGAGCGAATCATAGCTGACGAGCCCCTGCGCCGTCGCTTCGAGCAGCGCGGCATTGGTCGCGGACAGCTCGCCGCGAATGGGATTGGCGGCAGGATAGAGCGGCCCGATCGCCGCGATCCGTACCGGCCCCTGCTCGCCGAACAGGCCGCAGCTGGCGATCAACAGCGCGAGCAATCCGGCAGCGAAAAACCGCGCGCCGATGCGTCCTGCCGTCATACCGCTGCTGCTCCCGTCGCTGGTGCGGACGGCGGGACTCGAACCCGCACACCCATGTGGATAGCAGATTTTAAGTCTGCTGCGTCTACCGGTTCCGCCACGTCCGCGCACCGGCAGACGGTCAAGCGGATGGCCCCGAAGAGGTCAAGGATTGTTTGCGGCTTCACCCGGCTGCTCGTGTCGGCTAGAGGAGGGCGCCATGCAACCAGTGCTCTCCATCGCTGGCCTGGCGAAAACCTACAAAAGCGGCCACCAGGCGCTCAGCGGCATCGACCTGACGATCGACAAGGGCGAGATATTCGCGCTGCTCGGCCCCAATGGCGCGGGCAAGACGACGCTCATCAGTATCGTCTGCGGCATCGTGACGCCCAGCGGCGGCACCGTGACCGTTGCGGGACACGACCACCAACGCGACTTTCGCGCCGCGCGCTCGATGATCGGCCTCGTCCCGCAGGAGCTGCACACCGACGCGTTCGAGAAGGTGATCGCGACGGTCAGCTTTTCGCGCGGCCTGTTCGGCAAGCCGCGCGATCCCGCCTATATCGAGCAACTGCTCCGCGACCTGTCGCTGTGGGACAAGCGCAACGCGAAGATCATGGAGCTGTCGGGCGGGATGAAGCGCCGCGTGATGATCGCGAAGGCGCTGAGCCATGAGCCCGAAATCCTCTTCCTCGACGAACCGACCGCGGGGGTCGACGTCGAACTGCGCCGCGACATGTGGAATATGGTGCGCGGTCTGCGCGAGCGCGGTGTGACGATCATCCTGACCACCCACTATATCGAAGAGGCCGAAGAAATGGCCGATCGGGTGGGGGTGATCAGCAAGGGACGGCTGATCGTCGTCGAGGAGAAAAATGCCCTGATCAAGAAGCTGGGGCGCAAGACGCTGACGCTCAATCTTGCCGAGCCGCTTGCTGCCGTTCCGGAGGAGTTGGCGCAATGGAATCTCGCTTTGGCGGGCGAGGGGCACGAGCTGGTCTATGAATTCGACAGCCAGGCCGAGGCGACGGGCGTGCCGTCGCTGCTGCGGCGGATGAGCGACCTTGGCATCGCCTTCAAGGATCTTAACACGCGGCAAAGCTCGCTCGAGGACATTTTCGTCGGGCTGGTGCACGAAAAGCGGGAAGAGGAGCGCGCGGCATGATTTCGAACCTGCGCGGCATCCGCTCGATCTATGGCTTCGAAATGGCGCGTTTCGGGCGCACCTTCTGGACCAGCCTGATGCTGCCCGTGATCACGACGACGCTCTATTTCGTCGTCTTCGGTTCGGCGATCGGCAGCCGGATGAGTTCGGTCAGCGACGTGCCCTATGGCGCGTTCATCGTGCCGGGGCTGATGATGCTGACGATGTTCACCGAAAGCATCAGCAATTCGAGCTTTGGCATCTACATGCCCAAATGGACCGGCACGATATACGAGATGTTGTCGGCGCCGCTGTCGCCGCTCGAGATGGTGATCGCCTATGTCGGGGCGGCGGCGACCAAATCGGTGATCATCGGATCGATCATCTTTGCGACCGCGCATCTGTTCGTCGATATCCAGATCGCGCACCCGATGCTGATGGTCGGCTTCATGCTGCTGATGGCGGTGACCTTTTGCCTGTTCGGCTTCATCATCGGCATCTGGGCGCAAAGCTTCGAGCAATTGCAGGTGATCCCGATGCTCGTCGTCTATCCGCTGACCTTCCTCGGCGGCGCCTTTTATTCGCTCGCGATGCTGCCGCCCGCGTGGCAGACGGTCACGCTGTTCAACCCCGTTGTCTATCTGATCAGCGGTTTTCGCTGGACCTTCTTCGGGCAGGGTGATGTCGGCATCGGCGTCAGCATGGGCGCGGTCGCCTTTTTCCTGACGCTGTGCCTCTGCGTCATTTTCTGGATGTTCAGGACCGGATATCGGCTGAAGAACTGAGCCTGCAGGCTCAGTCGTTCAGCCGCTCGCGCATTTCCTTGCCGGGTTTGAAATAGGGGACATTCTTGGCCTTCACCGCGACGGGTGCGCCGGTGCGCGGATTGCGGCCGGTTCGCGACTCGCGCGCACGGGTCGAGAAGGCGCCGAAGCCGCGCAGTTCGACGCGACCGCCGGCAGCGAGCTGGTCGACGATGGAATCGAAAAAGGCGTCGACGATTCGTTCGACCTCTTCGACGCGTAAATCACTGTTTTCGTTCGCGATCTTTTGAACCAGTTCCGACCGGATCATGTGCTTCCCCTCTGTGTCACGCGCATCGCGACGATGCGGCCTCCGGTCGTTGCCGGCACCCGTGCGTGAGACCCCTCCCAACGCGGCCGCGAGACTAACATGAATCAAGAAGCGATCAAAAACATATCGCGGATGCAAAAAGGCCCGCCGAGGGACACTCGGCGGGCCTTTCCGTCACTTCGTCGCGGGGCGAAGGATCAGTCCTTCTTGCCCGCCTTCAGCGCTTCGCCGAGGATGTCGCCGAGCGACGCGCCCGAATCGGACGAGCCGTACTGCGCAACCGCCTGCTTCTCTTCGGCGATCTGCAGCGCCTTGACCGAGAAGTTCGGCTTTTTCGAACGGTCGAAACCGATGACCATCGCATCGAACTTCTGGCCGACCTGATAGCGGTCGGGGCGCTGTTCGTCGCGGTCGCGGCCGAGGTCGGCGCGCTTGATGAAGCCGGTGGCGCCATCGTCGCCAGCCTGCACTTCGAGGCCGTTGTCGCGGACTTCGAGAACGGTGATCGTGACGGTCTCGTTCTTCTTGAGCGACCCGGCGGCGGCGCCGGCGCCAACCGCGGGCGCGCCCTTTTCAAGCTGCTTGATGCCGAGGCTGATGCGCTCTTTGTCGACATCGACGTCGAGCACGACGACCTGCACCGTCTCGCCCTTGCGGTGGAGATGCAGCGCTTCCTCGCCCGAGATACCCCACGCGATGTCCGACATGTGGACCATGCCGTCGACGTCGCCCGGCAGACCGACGAACAGGCCGAATTCGGTGGCGTTCTTGACTTCGCCCTCGACGACCGAGCCGACCGGATGCGCTTCGGCGAAAGCGCCCCAGGGGTTCGACTGCGCCTGCTTGAGGCCCAGCGAGATGCGACGCTTTTCGCTGTCGACCTCGAGCACGATGACTTCGACTTCCTGGCTGGTCGAGACGATCTTGCCCGGATGGACGTTCTTCTTGACCCACGACATTTCGCTGACGTGGACCAGGCCTTCGATGCCCGGCTCGAGTTCGACGAACGCGCCATAGTCGGTGATGTTCGTGACCGTGCCGGTAAGCTTTGCGCCGACCGGATATTTGGCGGCGACGCCTTCCCACGGATCGGCTTCGAGCTGCTTCATGCCCAGGCTGATGCGCTGCGTGTCGCGGTTGATGCGGATGATCTGCACCTTCACCGTGTCGCCGATGTTGATGATCTCGCTCGGGTGGTTGACGCGCTTGTAGCTCATGTCGGTGACATGAAGCAGGCCGTCGATGCCGCCGAGGTCGACGAAGGCGCCGTAATCGGTGATGTTCTTCACCGCGCCTTCGATGATCTGGCCCTCTTCGAGGTTCTGGATCAGGCCCGAACGCTGTTCGGCGCGCGTTTCTTCGAGGATCGCGCGGCGCGAGACGACAATGTTGCCGCGACGGCGGTCCATCTTCAGGATCTGGAAGGGCTGCGGCAGGTCCATCAGCGGGCCGACGTCGCGCACGGGGCGGATGTCGACCTGGCTGCCCGGAAGGAAGGCCACGGCGCCGCCGAGATCGACGGTGAAGCCGCCCTTGACGCGGCCGAAGATGACGCCTTCGACGCGGGCTTCCTTGTTGAATTCTTCTTCGAGGCGGTCCCACGCGGCTTCGCGGCGGGCGCGGTCGCGCGAGAGCATCGTTTCGCCATTGGCGTTTTCGACGCGGTCGACATAGACTTCGACTTCGTCGCCGACCTTCAGGTCGGCCTTCTGGCCCGGCGCGGCGAATTCGCGAAGCGGCACGCGGCCTTCGCTCTTCAGGCCGATATCGATCACTGCCAGGTCGTTTTCGATGCCGGTGACGGTGCCCTTGACGACGCGGCCTTCAAAGCCGCCCTCGGCACCACCCAGCGATTCATCGAGCATCGCGGCGAAATCGTCGCGCGTCGGAAAAGCCGTAGAGGCCATAGAGAGTTCTTCCTTACTTCATTTGTTCCGGCCAAGCGGTTGGTTCCGCTGGTCTTGTGGCCGATCCGTCCCGCCTGCCGGATGCAAAACGGGACATCCGCCGGGCGCGGCGCCGTCGAAGCACGAGCAAAGCAAAAAGGGCGCGACGAGTGCACCCCGTCACGCCCGACGCTCAGGTGGAGCGGCGGCCTGTCCGTGCCTCAACCAGCGTAATCGCTCGTTGGACGGCCTCGCCTATAGTCATTTCGCCCGTGTCGAGCAAGTCCGCATCGTGCGCCCGCGTGAGCGGCGCGTCGGCGCGCCCGCTGTCGCGCGCGTCGCGCGCGTGAATGTCGGCGAGCACGGTCGCATAATCGACCTCGACCCCGCGCGAATGCATTTCGGCGTGGCGCCGCCGCGCGCGTTCTTCGGGGCTGGCGGTGACGAACAGCTTCGCGTCGGCGTGCGGCGCAATGACGGTGCCGATGTCGCGCCCGTCGAGCACCGCGCCGCCGGGCTGGTTCGCGAAATCGACCTGGCGCTGGAACAGGGCGCGTCGGACCGCCGGATGCACCGACACGCGGCTCGCGAGCCCACCGGTCGTTTCATAGCGCAGCGCCGGATCGCCCAGCAGGCTGTCGGGAAACTCGCACGCGGAAAGGGCATCGTCGGCCTTGTCGGCGTCGCCATGGTTGAGTTGCGTCTGATAGCCCACCGCGCGATAGAGGAGGCCGGTGTCGAGCACCGGCAAGCCGAAATGCTCGGCGAGCGCGCGGGCGATCGTGCCCTTTCCCGATGCGGTGGGGCCGTCGACGGCGATGATCATGCCGCCTCTCCCCGGGCCCGTTTGCGCAGCGCCCGCGCGAGTCCCCACAGCGCGATGCTCGCCCACGCGATTTCGAGCAGGAAGGAGGCGAGGTTGAAGTGGACGAGCAGCGAGATCATCAGCAGCAGCGCGCCGATCAGGTTCACCGCGTTGAACAGCACGCCGTTCGGCCGGGCGGACAGGTTGATATAGGCAAAGGCGGCCAGCACGCAGACCGTGCCGACGAGGCCGATCACATCCGCCGCGGTGCCGGACAGCGCGTCGATCATGCCTGCAGCCCCGCGAGCAGCGCCTCGAAATTGGGGAAGCTGGTCGCGACGGGGGCGATGTCGTCGACCGTCACCGGCGCCTTGCTCGCAAGGCCTGCGATGGCGAAGCTCATGCAGATGCGGTGGTCGAGATGGCCGGCGATCGTTGCGCCGCCGGGCAATTGGTCGCCGCTGCGGCCGTCGATGACAAGGCCGTCGGCCTGTTCCTCTATGCGCACTCCGATCGCCTTCAACCCCGTCGCCATCACCGAAAGGCGGTCGCTTTCCTTGACGCGCAGCTCGTCGAGCCCGGTCGTCGTCGTGCGTCCCTGGGCGAGCGCGGCAGCGACGAAGAGGATCGGGAATTCGTCGATCATGCTTGGCGCGACCGCGGGATCGACGTCGATGCCCTTCAGCGCGCTGTGGCGCACGCGCAAATCGGCGACGGGTTCGCCGCCGACGTCGCGGCGGTCGACTTCCTCGATGTCGCCTCCCATCGCGCGCAGAACGTCGATCAGCCCGGCGCGCGTCGGGTTGAGCCCGACATTGGCGATCGTCACGTCGGAGCCGGGGACGATGAGCGCGGCGACGATGAAGAAGGCGGCCGACGACGGATCGCCGGGCACGGCGATCGTCTGGGGTTTCAATTCGGCCTCGCCGCGGATGCGGATATGGCGCGTGCCGCCGGCATCGGTTTCGACGGTCAGATCGGCGCCAAAGCCTTTCAGCATCCGCTCGCTATGGTCGCGCGTCGGGACCGGTTCGATTACTTCGGTTATGCCGGGCGTGTTGAGCCCCGCGAGCAATACCGCGCTCTTTACCTGCGCCGACGCCATCGGCAGACGGTAGGAGAGGGGGATGGCGGGCGCGATGCCGCGGACCATCAGCGGCAGGCGCCCGCCCGGCGAGGCTGAAATATCGGCGCCCATCTGGCTCAGCGGATCGATCACCCGGCCCATCGGTCTCCCCGAAAGGCTGGCGTCGCCGACGAAGGTTGCGGTGATCGGATGGCTCGCGACCAGGCCCATCAGCAGCCGCGTCGAGGTGCCGCTGTTGCCCATGTCAAGCGCTTCGCGCGGCTGGAGAAGGCCGCCGACGCCGACGCCGTCGATCACCCACTCGCCATTCTCGCGCCGCTCGATCTGCGCGCCCATCGCCCGCATTGCGGCGGCGGTGGCGAGCACGTCATGGCCTTCGAGCAGGCCGGTGACGCGGCTCGTTCCCACCGCGAGTGCCGACAGCATCAGCGACCGGTGCGATATGCTCTTGTCGCCGGGAATCGCGATCCTACCTTGAAGCGGAGCGGAAGCGGAAAAGGCGCGCGGCGTGGCGAAGGGGTCATTCATGGCGTGCGGCTTTTGACAGCGGCCCGACAATCTGGCAAGGCGCACGCCGATTTGACGGATCGGCCGCGAGGCGCCGTTTGTTTCCGAAATTCTACACCCGTTTCCAAAGGTTTACGAGGCTTATATGGTAAAGGCTGAATGGGGCACGAAACGCAGCTGCCCGAAATGCGCCACGCGATTCTATGATTTGACGAACGACGATCCGGTGACCTGCATCAATTGCGGCTACGCCTGGATCCCCGAATCGGTGCTCAAGTCGAAGCAGCCGATGCCGTTCGAAGAGGCGGCCAAGCCCGCCAAGACGAAGGAAGAGTCGAGCGACGACGATCTGGATCTGGACGTCGATGTCGATGAGGACAGCGATTCGCCCGACAACGATGTCGATCTGGGCGGCGACGACGACCTTGGCGTTGCGACCGGCGACGACGAAGACGACGAAAGCTGATATTGACCGTGGGGGGCCGAAAAAGCATCGGACGATGCATTTGGCCCCTTGCATCACGGGCGTTCGCTGCTAAAGGCGGCGTCCCGGTCGCATCACCCAGGGCGACCCGCGGAAATGGCACGGGGCCTTAGCTCAGCTGGGAGAGCGCTACAATGGCATTGTAGAGGTCACCGGTTCGATCCCGGTAGGCTCCACCATTTCCTTTGTCGGCGCGGCAGGGCGCTGCGCATGGCATATCAGAGGTCGCCGGTTCGATCGGACGAACAGAGGGAACCTTGGGAGTCTCGCGCGGTTTTCCCATGTGGGAAGGGCGCCGAGGAGAGACTGCATGTCCGAAGGCCGCAGTTCGAGCCATGCCGGCGCTGTCGCCTCGACGCCCGACGCGACGGCTACACTGGACTTTGCGAGCCGCCGCGATGCGATGGTCGATTATCAGATCATTGCCCGAGGCATCGGCGGCGAGCGGCTGCTCGCCGCGCTGCGCGCCGTGCCGCGCGAGCGGTTCGTGCCCGAAAACATGACCGAATTCGCCTATGAAGATACCGCGCTGCCGATCGAGGCGGGGCAGACCATCTCGCAGCCCTATATCGTCGCGCTGATGATCGAAGCCGCGGCGATCGGCCCCGACGACCGGGTCCTGGAGGTCGGCGCGGGCTCCGGCTATGCCGCAGCCGTGATGAGCCGGATCGGGGGCAGCATTCACGCGATCGAGCGGCACGAAGAACTGACCGAACGCGCGGCGGAGCGCCTTGCCGCGCTCGGCTATGACAATGTGGCGCTGCGAACGGGTGACGGCACACGAGGCTGGGCGGATGCCGCGCCGTTCGACGTCATACTGGTCGCCGCCGGCGGGCCCCACATGCCGCACCCGCTGCTCGACCAATTAGCACCCGGCGGCCGCCTCGTCATTCCGATCGGCGAGGGGGGATCGCAGCGGCTGCTGCGCGTCACGCGCACCGGCGCGTCGGAATTTGAGGAAGAGGATCTGGGCGCGGTCGTCTTCGTTCCGCTGATCGGCGAGCATGGCTGGCCGGGCGAGCCTGTCGGAACCGCGGGCTCGACGGACGAGCGCCTCCGTACTGCCGCTCGTCCGCTGCCCGACCTCGACGACCCGCAATTCGGGGCGTTCATCGATCGCTTCGCCGATGCCCGCATCATCCTTCTCGGCGAAGCGACGCACGGCACGTCCGAATTCTACCGTGCCCGCGCCGCCTTTACCCGGCGGCTGATCGAAGAGCATGGATTTCGCATCGTCGCGGTCGAAGCCGACTGGCCCGATGCCGCGACCGTCGACCGCTATGTCCGCGATCGCGCGCCCGAAATGTCCGCAAGGGCCGCCCCGTTCGCACGCTTTCCGACCTGGATGTGGAGAAACCGGGATGTCGCCGCTTTCGTCGACTGGCTTCGTCGCCGCAACGAGGCGGTCGTCCTCGATGAAAAGGCGGGCTTTTTCGGCCTCGATCTCTACAGCCTCAACGCATCGATCGAGGCCGTGCTATCCTATCTGGGCGAAGTCGATCCAGACGCCGCCGTCATCGCCCGCGAGCGTTATTCCTGCCTCGCGCCGTTCGGCGCCGATCCCGCGGCCTATGGCCGAATGGCGATAAGCGAAGGCTATACCGCCTGCGAAGAAGCGGTCGTCGCACAGCTGGGCGACCTGTTTCGCAAAAGCCGCGACTATGCGGCCCGCGACGGCGCGGACTTCCTCGATGCCGCCCAGAACGCGCGGCTGATCGCCAACGCCGAAGCCTATTATCGCGCGGTCTATTACGGCGCTGCCGAGAGCTGGAACCTGCGCGACACGCATATGTTCGACACGCTGCAGATGCTGCTCGACGCCGAAGGGGAGGGCGCCAAGGCCGTGATCTGGGCGCACAACAGTCATGTGGGCGACGCGCGCGCGACCGAGATGGGCCAGAGTCGCGGCGAACTGAACCTCGGCCAGCTGTGCCGCGAACATTATGGCGACGAGGCGTGCCTGATCGGATTCGGCACGCATCAGGGCACGGTCGCGGCAGCTACCGACTGGGGCGGCCCGATGGAGATCAAGCGGATCAACCCTTCGCGCCCCGACAGCTATGAACAGCTCTGCCATGAAAGCGGTCGGGCCCGCTTCCTTCTCGATCTGCGTGCCGGAATCGGGGACGAGGCGCGTGCCGCGCTCTCGGAGGCGCGTCTCGAACGTTTCATCGGCGTGATCTATCGACCCGACACCGAACGTTGGAGCCACTATTCGCAGGCTATTCTATCCGACCAGTTCGACGCCTGGATCTGGTTCGACGAAACCAGCGCCGTCGAGCCGCTGGCACCGGGCGCCCCGGGCGGGGAGGCGGGCGACGCATGGCCGTTCGGCCTTTGACGACCGAGACCTGCGCCGATTTCCTTTCCTGAAGGTCCCGAATCAACCCCGGGTGAAGCTCGTCGCAGCGATCATCATTTCCAGACCGGCGGCAACCGCCTTCTCCAGCACTTGCGCACGGCCGAGATCGCCGAAATGGCGTTCGTCGAGCACCGCTTTGTGCCCGCGGATCGCATAGGCAAGATAGACCAGCCCCACTTCTTCATCCTCTTCCTGCGGACCGCAAAAGCCGGTGACGGCGACCGCGATGTCGGCGCGGCTGCCGGTCAGGGCGCCGTGCGCCATCGCCGCCGCGACCTCGGGATTGACCGCGCCGCAACGCTCTGCGTCCGCGCGCGCGACGCCCAGCGTTTCGCACTTCGCGTCGACCGAATAGGCGACAAAACCCCGTTCGAGATGCGGGCCCAGCCGTTCGTCCCCGGCGAGCAGCGCCGCGAGCGCTCCGCCGGTGCAGCTTTCGGCGGTGGCGAAAGAAACGTCGCTCGCGCCAACCAGCGTTGCGAGCGTATCGCGGCACCGCGCGATTTTGACGGCTGTCGGGCTCATGCGGCGGACTGTTCTTCGTCGCGCTGCCGCGAAGGGCCGCCATCCTTTTTGATGAAGCTGATCTTGCCCTGCGGTTCGAGGATGGCCCATTCGACCGATGCGAGGCTGGCGATCCCGGCGAGCCGCATTTCGGACTCGATCTCGGATCGCGTCAGCCGGTCGCGGCGAAGATTGGCTTCGACGAGGCGGCCGTCGCGCACCACGACGCGGGGTTCGCCGTCGAGCAGCCCCTTCGCGCGCGGGAAGAGATAGGTGATCCAGCTGAGCACGAGCGCCCAGAAGGCGAAGGTCGAAATCGCCAGCATCGCGCCGGTCAGGCTGAAGTCGTTGTGGGTCACGCCCTGCTGGATCAGGTCGCCCATAACGACCAGCATGACGAATTCGAACGGCGTCATCTGCCCCAACTCGCGCTTTCCAAGCAAGCGCAGGAGCAGGTAGAGGAGGCCAAACATGACCGAGGCGCGCAGCACGATATCCATCAGGGAAGAACCTCGATGGCGAGCGGCATCGCGCCGAGGCGGCGCTCGTCGTCATGCACCGCGATGTTGCCGCGCGTGCCGGCGAAGAGGGGCGGGTTGATCTGTCCATCGATCTTGATCAGCAAGCGCTTCCCGCGCGGCAGCCGATCATAGACGAAGCGATAACTGCCATTTTCAAAGAGTTCCTCGGCCGGGGCCGGTATCATCGTGTTGATCGTCATGTCGCGCCACAGGCTGGGGCTGACCTCGACCGCCGGAGCCTCGAGGTCGGTTTTCGCCTCGACCGCGATCTCCATTTCGAAAAATTCCCCATTTCGGATGACCGCGGGCGATTTGACGAACAGTTTCGCTTCGCCGAAGTCGGCCAGCCGGCGCTCGCCCGGTTGTCCGCCCGCTACTCCCGAAAGCGCGGCCAGCATCAGCGCGCCGAGCAACAATATCGAGATCGGGCTCGCGTGACGGTCCCAAATGCCGCCCTTTTCGGCAGGCTCGTTAATTCCGTCGGGTGTCGCCATGCCCTTCGTCCTTTCGGCGCGCGAGCGAGACAAAGATGCTCGAACCCCATCGAAACGCGGGACAGAGATTTCCGTTGCGCTATTGGCCGTTCGCCCGGCCCGCGGCGCCGGCTTGATTGGCTGCGGCGTTCGTTCGCGGCGCCAGTCTTCAGAGCGCCGGCTCTTCCCTTTCGAACACCGGTTCCATACGGATCGGGTCGGCAAGCGAAATCTTGTCGAGGATCGCAGCGGTGTCGTCGCGCACCTTCAGCATCAGGCTGCGCATCCGGCATTCGGATTCGGGCAGGCAATTCTTGCAGGTTTCGTGCGCGTTTCGGCTCGCGCAGGGGACGAGCGCGAGCGAGCCCCGCGTCAGGCGGACGAGGTCGCCATAACTGATGTCGATCGGCGGCAGCGCGAGCTGATAGCCGCCGTCGCGCCCGCGCTGCGAGATGAGCAGCCCCTCGCGTGCCATTTCGGACAGGATCACGGTCAGGAATTTCGGGGGGATATTCTGTGCCTCCGCAATGTCCGCAAGCTGAACCTGCCCCTTGCCCCAATGGTCGGCAAGATGTTGAAAGGCGCGGATCGTATAGCGGGTCTTTTGCGACAGCATGGCCGCTGTCTGGGCGCTTTCGAAAACAATTTCAACCTGCCAGCATGACAATCTATGCGCCATTGATCGAAATCACTGCGGGCGGTAGCTTCGCGGCTAAACAAGGGTCGCCGACAAAGTGTTTTTTTTGGAGCAGGCGATGCGACGATGGTTATGGCTTCCCGCGTGGGTGGCAGTTGCGGGACTCGGCGCGACTCCCGCTGCGGCGCAGTTCGGGAGCATCTTGCGGCAGGCCACGACGCCCGCGCCGCCGCCGAGTTCGGAGGACAGCGCCGACAATGGCGGCTGCCCCAAAGGCAAGTCGGGGAGCAGCGTCGGGCGCGGCATATTGGGCGGCGTGCTGCGCGATGTCGTCGGCGACGCGGCGAGCAAGGCAGGCGTCTATAGCTATGTCCCGATCAGCGAAGTCAGCGACACGCTGACCGACGCGATCGCCTGCCGGCTCGACCCCGACGAGCAGAAACAGGCGGCGGCGGCGACCGAGGAGGTCGTGCGCGGCGAAGAGGTCGGTGCCTCGTCGAGCTGGACCAGCGAAACGCGCGAGAATGTCAGCGGATCGTCGACCGTCGTTGCGAGAAACGATGACGCGGACGGGCGCCGGTGCATGACGGTCAATGATTTCATCATCGTCGACGGCGAAGAGACGCGTGTGTCCAAACGCATGTGCAAGGGGCCGGGCGATGCGCGCTATGTCCTTGCCACCTAAGCCCGCAAGCCTGTTCGTCGCCGCGCTCGCGCTGGTCGGACTGACCGGGGCGACGACGATGGACCCGGTGAACCCGACCTGCCCGCTCGAGCCCAACTGGTCGGCCTATCCCGAAATGAAGCTGACGGTCGAAAAGCGCGGCAACATGAAGGTTATGCTCGCCGAGGGACGCGTCGACGCGGGCCTTCCCGATCGCCTGACCGCAGCGCTCAAGGCCAATCCCGACGTATCCGAAATCTGGTTGCGTTCGCCGGGAGGCGACGCGCGCGCGGGCAATGCTGCGGGGCGGATCATCCGCTCGAACTTCGGCCTCGGCACCCGTATTCCCAGCGGCTGGGCGTGCTTCAGCGCATGCAACTTCGTCTTCATGGGCGGCCAGCCGCGGATGATCGAACCCGGCGGGCTGTTCATCGTCCATATGTTCACGCGCACCGGCGATCGCGGCGCGATCGACATGAGCGTTGCGATGGGCACCGACGCGACGCGCGAGCTGATCGGCGACATCGAACAGGATTCGGCGCTGCTCGCGAGCGAGGACAACGACTTCCTGATCCGGATGGGGATTTCGCGCAAGCTCTTGACCGACATCATGTATCGCCAGAGCGCGGTCGCGACCGAAGAGAACAAATCGACGCGCCGCTGCCTGACGCTCGACGAGGCGCTCAAATATGGCGTGACCTACGCACCCGAATGACGATCGCGCCGGTTGCAAAGTGCAACGGAAAGCCTAGACTGATCTGGAAAATCGGGAGAGCCGCAATGAACGACATGACCCATCCGCGCGCCAAATTCCGCGCGATGACCGAAGGCACGCAGGAAGACTGGGACATCATCGCGGCCGAGCAAAAGGAGTTCGCCCCGAACAACGGCGCGCGCATCCTTGAGCATCTGAAGCTGCTGGCTGGCGACTATGGCGGCTTTCCGGTCGACCGGCTGACGCATTGCCTCCAGACTGCAACGCGCGCGCACCGTGACGGGCGCGACGAGGAATATGTCGTGATGGCGCTGCTCCACGACATCGGCGACACGCTTGGAGCCTTCAATCATCCCGACATCGCCGCGGCGATCCTGAAGCCCTTCCTGTCGGAAGAGAACCACTGGATCGTCCAGCATCACGGTATCTTCCAGGGCCATTATTTCTTCCATTACATCGGCCTCGACCGCGACATGCGCGACCAGTTCGAGGGGCACCCCTATGCCGCGGCGTGCGCGGAATTCTGTGAGAAATACGACCAGCCCGCCTTTGACCCCGACTATGATACGCTGCCGCTCGAATTCTTTGAGCCGATGGTGATGCGGCTGTGCGCGCGGCCGAAACAGAGCATCTATAAAAAAGTGATGACCGAAGAGCCGGCCGAATAAAAAACAGGCCCCGACCGATACGGCCGGGGCCCAGTTCCTTAGGAACTCGTGGGCCCCGGCTGTCGCCGGGGCCTTTGTCGTTTCGGGGCTTATTCGCCCTTGAACGCCGGCTTGCGCTTCTGCTGGAACGCCATGATGCCTTCCATCGCATCGGCGCTGTTGCCCGCGACATATTGTCCCATCGCCTCGGCGTCGAGCGTGTCGGAAAGGCTTTGCGTCAGCCCGCCGCGCAGCACCTTGCGCATCGTGCCGAGCGCGACCGTCGGCCCGTTCGCGAGCCGCTTCGCCAGCGCGCGCGATTCGTCCATCAGCGCGTCATCGTCGACCGCCTTGTAGATCAGGCCCCAGTCGGCGGCCTGTTCGGCGCCGATCTTTTCGCCGAGCATCATCATCTGCGCCGCGCGCGGCAGGCCGACGAGGCGCGGCAGCAGCCACGACGAACCGCCGTCGGGAATCAGGCCGATGTTGACGAAGGCTTGCAGAAAATAGGCGCTCTTGCCCGCGATCGTGAAATCGCCCGACAGCGCGAAGCTGCACCCGACGCCCGCCGCCGGACCGTTGACCGCGGTGATCACGGGAATGTCGAGATTGGCGAGCGCAAGCAGCATCGGGTTGTAGTGGTTGCGCAGCGCCTTGCGGCTGTTCGCGCCGCCGCCGACCGCCGATGCCGTGCGGTCGCCCGCAAGGTCGGCGCCCGAACAGAAACCGCGGCCTTCGCCCGTAATCAGCAGCGCGCGGACACCGAGCACACCCATCCAGTCGAGCGCGGCGCGAATATCGTCGGCCATGGCGGGCGGCATCGAATTGAGCCGTTCGGGGCGGTTCAGCGTGATCGTCGCCACGTTATCGGCGACGTCGAGCTTGATCGTGTCAAAGGTCGGGATGTCGGTCATGGGGAAGAATCCTCTCGCGGGCTGCTTTACCTTTACGTTCACGTAAAGTTGTGACTGATTTGCCCGGCGAGTGCAAGCGCTTTGGCCCCGCGACAGGCATGTGAGGGGCGCCATCCATTGACGCCCCGTTAACCAATGTCCGGCATAGCATCGCGATCATATGGCATGGGTGGCGCAATGAAACATGATCCGATCAATCCGGCGCAGCCGGTGCTCGACCAGTCGGTCGCGAGCGACTGCGGCGAACTCGCCGTCGGCTGCAGCGAAGCCGCGGGACGGATCAAGCGCGCGACCGACCAGATGGACCGCCAGATCTCCGAACTCGGGCGGCTCGAGGATTATGTCGTCAGCCTGGAGGCCGACCAGCGCCAGATTGCCGATTCGACCGACGAGGCAAAGCTGCTTTCGGCGCGGGCGTGCGAGCAGCTCGATGCGGGGGCGGAGCGCGTCAACAGCGCGGTGACCGAATTCCGGTCGGTGATCGACCTCGTCGCGCGGCTCGGCACGCATGTCACCAATTTCGCCGCGGTGATGGAGCAGGTGCAGCAGGTCAGCCAGTCGATCGAGCAGATCGCCAAGACGACGAACATGCTGGCGCTCAACGCCGCGATCGAGGCCGAGCGCGCGGGCGACGCCGGGCGAACCTTCGCGGTCGTCGCCGCAGAAGTGAAAAAGCTCGCGCAGAATACGCGCGGCGCGACCGACGAAATCCGCCGCTCGATCGGCAGCCTCGCGACCGAGGCGAGCGGGCTCGTCACCGAAATTCAGTCGGGGGTCGAGCAATCGAGCCGCGCCGAGGCGCAGTTCGAAACGATCACCGATGCGCTCCACGATGCAACGCATCTCGTCGCGCTGCTCGACGATCAGAGCGACCGCATCGCGCAGTCGAGCGCGATGGTTCATGCCAATGGCGCCAAGGTGCGCGAGGCGATGGACCGGGTCGTCAATTCGGTGCGCGAGAACGGCGCGACGCTGAACGCGACGCGCGATTCGATCCTGACGATGGAGCATGTGTCGAACCGCATGTTCAACGCGGTGATCTCCGCCGGGGTCAGCCCGCGCGATTCGGCGATCGTCGAGTTGGCGGCGAGCGTGCGCGACGAGTTCGTTGCCATCGCCGAAGCCGCGCTCGCGAAGGGCGAGCTGACGATGGAACAGCTTTTCGACACCAACTATGTGCGCGTTCCGAACTCGAATCCCGAACGCTTCCGCACGACGCTGTGCGACTGGGCCGACGCCAACTGGCGGCCGCTGTTCGACCGCACCGTCGCCAACCATCCCGAGATCAAGATGTCGTCGGCGGGCGACATGAACGGATTTCTGCCGACGCACATCACCGAATGTTCGCGTGCGCCGACCGGCGAGATCGAGCACGACACCGCGCACTGCCGCAACGGACGCATCCTGTTCGACGAGACCGACGCCGCGGCGAAGCGCAGCAGCGCGCCTTTCTTGATGACCGTCTATCGGCAGGAAGGCGACGGCATCAACTATATCACGGTGCGCAACGTCTATACGCCCGTCGTGATCGGGGGTCGCCGCTGGGGCGACGTCGAGGTGGCTTACCAGCTGTAACGGTCGTCATCCCAGCGAAAGCTGGGATGACGATCATGCGCCCTGGCGCCGCGCCATGAAGGCGAGCTTTTCGAACAGCATCACATCCTGCTCATTCTTGAGCAGCGCGCCGTGCAGCGGCGGGATCGCCTTGCCGACGTCGCGGTTCTGCAAGACCTCGAGCGGCATGTCCTCGGCGAGCAGCAGCTTGAGCCAGTCGATCAGTTCGCTCGTCGAGGGCTTTTTCTTGAGCCCCGGGACGTCGCGCACGTCGTAGAAAATATCCATCGCGCGGCTCACCAACGTCTTCTGGATGCCCGGAAAATGGACCTCGACGATTTCGGCCATCGTGTCGCGGTCGGGGAATTTGATATAGTGGAAGAAGCAGCGGCGCAGGAAGGCGTCGGGCAGTTCCTTCTCGTTGTTCGAGGTGATGACGACGATCGGGCGCTCCTTCGCGGTGATCGTCTCGTCGGTCTCGTACACATGGAACGCCATGCGATCGAGTTCCTGAAGCAGGTCGTTCGGAAATTCGATGTCGGCCTTGTCGATCTCGTCGATCAGCAGCACGGGGAGCTGGGGCGAGGTGAACGCCTCCCACAGCTTGCCCTTCTTGATATAGTTGCGGATGTCGTGGACGCGCTCTTCGCCGAGCTGGCCGTCGCGCAGGCGCGCGACCGCGTCATATTCGTAAAGGCCTTGCTGCGCCTTCGTCGTCGACTTGATGTTCCAGGTGATCAGCGGCGCGCCAAAGGCTTTTGCGACCTCCTCGGCGAGCACGGTCTTGCCCGTGCCGGGTTCGCCCTTCACGAGCAGGGGGCGGCGCAGCATTGTTGCGGCGTTGACCGCGACCTTCAGATCCTCGGTCGCGATATAGGCGCTGGTGCCTTCGAAGCGCATGGGCGGTCCGCCTTTCCCTTAACGTGAACGTCAACTCGGGATCGGCATAGCCGGGGGAGGGGGAGGGTGCAAGTCACGGGGGCGATTCCCACTTGCATAGAGCGCCGTGCGCTAAATCGGCGATGCCTCCCTTCCGGACGTGTCGAGCGAAGTCGAGACACCCATCGACTTCGCTCGACACGAACGGGTAGAGGGGGCTGATCTATCGTGGGATGCTTTATGCGTGCGCACGCGCGGCGGCGCGTGCCGCAAGCAAATCCCATAGGCCGCTATGCTGCGCGATCAGCTGCTGCGCGCCGAAGCCCATCGCGCGCTCGGTCGTGGGGCCGTCGGCGACCGCGGCGGCGAGGCGCGCGGTGTCGCGCAGGTCGGGGAGCGTGCAGCGCTGCGGCGACAGCTCGAGCCGCTGGGCGCTGATGTCGAGCAGGACGCGGATCGTGCGCCAGTCGAGCGTCAGCGCGATCGCGGCGCCGATCGCGCAGCCGTGGCGATCGGATTCGGCGAGCATGTCGAGCGCCTTGCACTGCGCGGCGACCGCGGCTTCGCACTGGTCCTGCCCCGGCGTGCTCGGGACGGGGCCGACCGCGGCGGCGATCTTCGACAAAAAGGCGCGCTCCTGCGCAAAGGCCTGTGCGGCCTCGTCGAGCCAGCGGCGCGCCGGGCTATCGACCGCCTTGCGCGCGGCGCCGTCGATCACGCCGGGATGGCGGCCGTGAAGCAGGCAGAGAAAGTGAACGGCGTCCGCCAGATTCCGCATCGCGTCGGCACCGCTCGACAGCGCGCCCGACTTGACGTGCGGATGCGCGCCGGTGCCCTCGCTGGCGACGAGCGCGTCGAGCAGGTCGGCGACGCCGCGCGTCGGGGTCTGGAGCGGGATCGGTTGGCTCAACGCTTCTTCCTCACTGGTCGCAGCGCGGTCGGACCGCGTGCGATAATGGCAAGCGACGGCTGTAGGCCAACGTCGTAAACGTCGCGTTTATGCGCCGGATGGAATTGCGCGCCCGCTGTGCCAGTCAGGGACGGGCCGGGAGAAAAATACGACAAAGGACCGGCGGACCTTTGGAGGGGGTCTGCCGGTCCTTCCGGTGCGGCCTGTGGATGGAAGGCCGCAAAAAGGCCGGGGCGGCGTGGCGGGGAGAGGGATGCCCGCCGGCCCCGGCAATTTTGTCAGGCGGCGATCGCCAGTTCGTCGCGCTTTTCGGCGGGTGCGTCGCCTTCGATCACGGTCATCGCCGACGGCACGGCCCCGGCCTTGCGCGCCGGGAAGAGCAGGCGCGCGGCGAGCACGACGCCGCCGAGCAGGAAATAGGCCATGAAGGTCTGCATGGGGAAGAAGAAGAGCGGCGCGATGAACGCGAGGCGGAGCCACAGCGGGTTGAAGCCGAAGTCCTGGCCCACGGCCTCGCAGATCCCGAAGAAGGTGTCGCGGCGGCGGAAGAGATTGGTGGTTTCGTTGTCCATGGTTTCGTCTTTCGTCTTGGCGGCGGGCCTTCCCGCGCTCATGCCCCCATCTTCGCAAGGGGTGTGCCAAATTCTGAGATGCCCGATTTTCCGATGATTTTTTGCCTGTGTCCGGTTTTCGGCGCGCAGGCGGGTCGGGAATTTTTCCCATCAGTCGGGAAATGACACCATCGAATCCTGTCTTCATCATGAGGCGCCGAAAGGCGGGAGAGTGCAACGCGGCCTCTTGGGGAGGCGCGTGCCGTCCCTACAAGGCCACATGACGATGCGGGCAGCCGATTAGACCGGCCACCCTTGATTTTCGATGAATGGGCGAAGGGCGGCGGGCGACGCTGCGCCCGCGCGCGTCTTACTGGTCGAGGAAGCTGCGCATCTTGCGGCTGCGCGACGGGTGCTTCAGCTTGCGCAGCGCCTTCGCCTCGATCTGGCGGATGCGCTCGCGGGTGACGCTGAACTGCTGCCCGACCTCTTCGAGCGTGTGGTCGGTGTTCATGCCGATGCCGAAGCGCATGCGCAGCACGCGCTCCTCGCGCGGCGTAAGCGATGCCAACACGCGCGTCACCGTTTCCTTGAGGTTCGACTGCACCGCGGCATCGACCGGGATGATCGCATTCTTGTCCTCGATGAAATCGCCCAGATGGCTGTCTTCCTCGTCGCCGATCGGCGTTTCGAGGCTGATCGGCTCCTTGGCGATTTTCATCACCTTGCGCACCTTTTCGAGCGGCATCGACAGGCGCTCGGCCATTTCCTCAGGCGTCGGCTCGCGGCCGCTCTCGTGCAGGAACTGGCGGCTGCAACGCACCAGCTTGTTGATCGTCTCGATCATGTGGACCGGAATGCGGATCGTGCGCGCCTGGTCGGCGATCGAGCGGGTGATCGCCTGCCGGATCCACCAGGTCGCATAGGTGCTGAACTTGTAGCCGCGGCGATATTCGAACTTGTCGACCGCCTTCATCAGCCCGATATTGCCTTCCTGGATCAGGTCGAGGAATTGCAGCCCGCGGTTGGTATATTTCTTCGCGATCGAAATCACGAGCCGCAGGTTCGCCTCGACCATTTCCTTCTTGGCGATGCGCGCTTCGCGCTCGCCCTTCTGGACCATGTTCACGACGCGGCGGAATTCGGGCAGGCTCATGCCCGCGGCCTGCGCGATCTCGCTGATCTCGGTGCGGATGCGGTCGACCGCGGCGCCTTCATTCTCGGCGAAGGCGGCCCATTTCTTGTCGATTCCGCCGACCTCTTCGAGCCAATTCTCTTCGAGCTCGCGGCCGATATAATGGTCGAGGAACGACTTGCGCGGCACCTTGTGGCGCTCGGCAAGGCGCAGCATCTGGCCGCCGAGCGCGGTCAGGCGGCGGTTGTAGCTATAGAGCTGGTCGACCAGATATTCGATCTTGGTGCCGTGGAACTGCACGCTTTCGACCTGCGCGGTCAGCTCTTCGCGCAGCTTGTGATATTTCTTCTCCGACGCCGCGGGGAATTCCTCGCCCGCCGACAGCGCCTCGAGCCGTGCATCCTGCAGCTTCTGGAAAGCCTTGAAGCTCTTGGTGATATTCGCGAATTTCTCGAGCGCGTCGGGCTTGAGCAATTCCTCCATCGCCGCAAGGCTCAGCGTATTGTCCTCGTCGTCGTCGTCGAAGCCTTCGCGCTTCTTCGCCGATCCTTCGCCGTCCTCGTCGTCGCTGTCGGCCTCGGGTTCGTCCTCGACCTCGTCGTCGTCCTTGAACGAGACGCCGGCATTTTTTTCGCTGATCTCACCGTCGTCCTCTTCCTCTTCGTCGAGGTTTTCGGGCGCCGGGTCCTTGGTCAGCATCGCTTCCAGATCGACGATCTCGCGCAGCTGCATGTCGCCGTTGTTGAGCGCGTTCGACCATTCGATGATCGCGTTGAAGGTCAGCGGGCTTTCGCACAGGCCGAGGATCATCGTGTCGCGGCCCGCTTCGATGCGCTTCGCGATCGCGATTTCGCCTTCGCGGCTCAAGAGTTCGACCGCGCCCATCTCGCGCAGATACATGCGCACCGGGTCGTCGGTGCGGTCGACCGTTTCCTTCTTCTTCTCGACCGCGGGGTTCGATACCGATCCCGTGCCGGCAGAGACATCGACCTCGTCGTCGGTTTCCTGCTCGGCCTCTTCCTGGACGTCCTCGTCGCTCTCGACGATGTTGACGCCCATGTCGGAAATCGCCGACATGATGTCCTCGATCTGCTCGGACGACATCTGATCCTGCGGCAGCGCCTCATTGAGCTCGTCGTAAGTCAGATATCCGCGCTTCTTGCCGCGCGCGATCAGCTTCTTGACGTCGGCTTCGTTGAGATCGATCAGCGGAGCATCGGTTTCGGCGTTGGTCTTGGTGGCCATCTATTCTTCCTGCCTAAAGGGCAAATCGCAAAATTGTCAGCGCTGGCTGTTTTCGGTCAGCGCAGCCAGCCGGCGGGTCAAATCCTCGTCCATCGCGCGCAGTTTCTGCTGTCGCGCATGGCCTTCGTCGTCCATCGTGCGCATATAATCCGCGGTTGCTTCTGCGAGCCGCGCACGGATTTCAGGCTGGGTCACCAGCACGCCGATATATTCGTCAAGGTCGCGAAGCGCGGTTTCCCGCGCCGCATCGGCCCCGTCGCCGTCTTCCAGCCGTCGAGTGAACGAGAAGTGCATTCCGTCGGCTCTGAGCAGCGTCGTCGCCCTATTATACACTTTCATCGGCTCCAATATGGCAAGCAACCCCTCGCAATCAAGCCCTTCTTGAGCGATTGCGCTGTCAAGCATCGCGGCGAGCAGTTCGGCGTCCGCCGGATTGCCGATCGTAAGCCGCGACAATTCCTCCTCGTGCCGCGCCAACGCCTCGGGATAGCGCAGCAATCCGCCGATCAGCGCCGCGATATAGGGCGCAGCGATGCCGGCTTCGCCGATCGAACGCGTCTCGGCCCCCGGAGGTTGCAGTCGCGGGTCGGGCATGAAGCGCCGCCCGCCGCCGCGCTGCCCCGTCGGCGCCCATGGCACGCGCGGGCTGCGTTCGGGGCGTTGCCGCGCGAACAGCGTATCGAGCCGCTCGCGGAACGCCTCGCGATAATGGTGCCGCACATCGGCATCCTCGATCGCGTCGGCGTGGGCGAGCAGCCGCGTCTTGAGCGCCGCGCGCTCCTCGGGCGTGGTCAGCGTGCCGGCGGCGACCTCGTGCGCCCACAAGCGCTCGACGAGCGGCTGCGCCTCATCCAGGATCGCGGCAAAGCCCTCGGCGCCTTTTGCGCGGACGAGGTCGTCGGGGTCCTGCCCGGCGGGGAGGGTGGCAAAGGCCAGGCTGAAGCCCGGGCGCAGCAGCGGCAGCGCGCGCGTCGCGGCGCGCATCGCCGCCTTCTGCCCCGCGGCATCGCCGTCGAAGCAGAGGATCGGCACCGGCACCATCCGCCACAATAGGCCAAGCTGGTTCTCGGTGAGCGCGGTGCCGAGCGGCGCGACCGCGTCGGCGATCCCCGCCTCGGCGAGCGCGATCGCGTCCATATAGCCTTCGACGACGATGACGCGGTTCGTCTGCCGCGAGGCGGGGCTTGCCTTGTCGAGGTTGAAGAGCGTGCGCCCCTTGTCGAACAGGGGCGTGTCGGGCGAGTTCAGATATTTGGGCTCGCCGTCACCGAGGATGCGGCCGCCAAAGGCGATCACGCGCCCGCGCGCGTCGCGGATCGGGATCATCAGCCGCCCGCGAAAGCGGTCATAGGGGTCCTTGCCCTCGACCGAAATCAACATCCCCGCCTCGACCAGCATCGCGGTCGGGAATCGCTTCAATGCCTCCTTGAGCGCGGTGCGGCTGTCGGGGGCGAGGCCGAAGCCAAAGGCGCGCCGCGTCGCGTCCGAAATGCCACGCTTCTTGAGGTAATCGCGCGCTGGTGCGCCGTTGGCGCTATCGAGCTGCTGCACAAACCATTCGGCCGCCGCCTGCGTCACGTCGCGCAGGCTCGCCTGCGCCTCGGCCTTCTTTGCCGCGCGCGGGTCGGGTGCGGGAACCTCCATCCCCGCTTCGGCGGCGAGCTCCTTCACCGCATCCATGAACGACAGCCCGCGCTGGTCGGTCATCCAGCGGATCGCATCGCCATGTGCGCCGCAGCCGAAGCAGTGGTAAAAGCCCTTTTCGTCGTTGATCGTGAAGCTGGGCGTCTTTTCGTTATGGAAGGGGCAGCAGGCTTTATACTCGCGCCCGGCGCGGGTGATCTTCACCGTGCGACCGATGAGGGTCGACAGCGTGACGCGCGCGCGCAGTTCGTCGAGCCATTGCGGGGAGAGGGTCATCGGGAAAATGCCTTCGTCCCGTTTCCGTTCGCACCTTCAAATCCGTTCGTGTCGAGCGAAGTCGAGACACCCATCGGCCTGGCGCTTTCCTGAGGGGTGTCTCGACTTCGCTCGACACGAACGGGAGAAAGAGAGCGTTCCTTGGGAGGCTTGGCGAAGTGGCTCACGGCTTTCCAGTCACCCCTGATCAACGCCGCCTTCTTCGCCTGCGACCATTTCTTGATCCGCATCTCGGCATCCAAAGCATCGTAGCGGGTGGGAAAATCCTGCGACCACATCAGGCGAACCGGTAGGCGCGAAGAGGTGAAGCCTTCAATCTCGCCCGATTGGTGGAGGGCGATCCGATGCTCCAGATCATCCGTATGTCCGGTATAGTATCGCCCGTCGGCACAAAGCAGGATGTAGGTCCAGAACGCCATGTCGCCTCTCTACCCGTTCGTGCCGAGCGAAGTCGAGACACCCATCGATGCAGCGCAACGCCGAGGGGTGTCTCGACTTCGCTCGACACGAACGGATTGTGAGGTTGGCCTGTCGGCGCGCTAGCCCAGCGCCCCCTTCACCCAGCCGCTCGCCTTGCTCATGTCGAGCTCGCTGCCGTGGCGGTCCTTCACCGCCGCCATCACGCGGCCCATGTCCTTGACGCTCGTCGCGCCGAGTTCGGCGACGATCGCCGCGATCGCGGCCTTCGCTTCGTCTTCGCCGAGCTGCGCGGGCAGGAAATCCTCGATCACCGCGACCTCGGCGGCTTCGGCGTCGGCGAGTTCCTGGCGGCCGCCCTGTTCGTACATGGCGATCGATTCGCGGCGCTGCTTGACCATCTTTTGCAGGACGTCGGTGACGAGTACATCGTCGTCGGTGGGTGCGGTGCCGGTGCGCAGTTCGATGTCGCGATCCTTGATCTTCGCCAGCATCAGCCGGATCGTGCCGAGCCGCGCCTTGTCGCCGGCCTTCATCGCGGCAACCTGCGCAGCCTTGATGTCATCGCGAATCATGCGTGTCCCCATGCGCTGCCATTTCGGAAAGAAGTCTCTTTAGCGACAAGATTCATAATCCGATAGCTTGTGAATCACTTTTTTGCTTACTAGTTGGTCGGCCGTTTAGCCTTCCGACCGGAGCAACGAAAATGGCCCCCGCCACGCCTAAAACCACGCCCGAAACACAGCCCGCCGGAGCGACGGGCGTCCTTGTCCTTGCCGACGGCACGATCGTCTGGGGACAGGGCTATGGCGCCGCCGGCGCCGGCGTCGGCGAAATCTGTTTCAACACCGCGATGACCGGCTATCAGGAAATCCTGACCGATCCGAGCTATGCGGGGCAGATCGTCACCTTCACCTTTCCGCACATCGGCAATGTCGGCGCGAACCCGGAGGATGTCGAGCGGAGCGCGCGCGCCGCGATCGGCGCGATCACGCGCGAGCTGCCGACTGCCCCGAGCAATTTTCGCAGCCGCATGCCGCTTCCCGAATGGATGGCGGCGGAGGGGCTGATCGGCCTGGCCGGCATCGACACGCGCGCGCTGACCCGCCGCATCCGCGACGCTGGCGCGCCGAACGGCGTGATCGCGCACAGCCCCGACGGCAGGTTCGATATCGACGAGCTGCTCGCCATGGCGCGCGGCTGGCCGGGGCTTGAGGGGATGGACCTCGCGAAGGATGTCAGCCGGGGGGATACGGGCGACTGGGACGCGGGGACGTGGACGCTTGGAAAAGGCTATGAAAATCCGTTCGCATCGAGCGAAGTCGAGATGCCCCTCGGTGGCGCTCCCACGCCCGGTGTCTCGACTTCGCTCGACACGAACGGAAGTCGGGGCAGACCCCATGTCGTCGCGATCGACTATGGCGCGAAGGACAATATTTTCCGCAACCTGGTAAAGGCCGGCGCGCGCGTCACCGTGGTGCCCGCGACCGCGACCCTCGACGAGGTGCTCGCGCTAAAGCCCGCGGGGGTGTTCCTTTCGAACGGCCCCGGCGACCCCGCGTCGACGGGCGAATATGCGGTGCCGGTGATCGCGGGGCTGCTCGAGCGCGACGTGCCGATCTTTGGCATCTGCCTCGGCCACCAGATGCTCGCGATCGCGGCGGGCGCCAAAACGGTGAAAATGCACCAGGGCCACCGCGGCGCGAACCATCCGGTGCAGCGCGTCGGCGGCGACTTCGCCGACGGCGTGGTCGAGATCACCAGCATGAACCACGGCTTTGCGGTCGACACGGCGACCTTGCCCGCCGGGGTGGTCGAGACGCACAAGAGCCTGTTCGACGGATCGAACTGCGGCATCGCGATCACGGGGAAGAATGCGTTCAGCGTGCAATATCACCCCGAGGCGAGCCCCGGGCCACAGGACAGCTTCTACCTGTTCGAGAAATTTGTGGGTGGGTTGAAGTGATCGCACGACTTTCCTTGGTTCTCGCCCTTCTGCCTGCATTGATCGGCTGTGCTTCAAACGCGAACGGTGAGAGCGAGCGGAAAAAATCAGTTTTAGCTGAGATTGAGGAGCGCTGCGGCGTTTCATCCGGCACTTTGAGGCTGAACGATGACGAACAACTGGTGGTCAAGCTTTCGCCACAAGAGAAATATGAGCGCGTTGATTGCGCCTTTCGCGAACTCAAAATGAGTGAGTTCGGAGCGGACATGAAAATAGGCTTCGTCGGCAACGAAATGCATCCCAGAGAAGAACAGAAATAATGCCCAAAAGAACCGACATCCAATCCATCCTCGTCATCGGCGCCGGCCCGATCGTTATCGGTCAGGCGTGCGAGTTCGACTATTCGGGGACGCAGGCGATCAAGGCGCTGAAGGAGGAGGGCTATCGCATCGTCCTCGTCAACTCCAACCCGGCGACGATCATGACCGATCCCGACCTCGCCGACGCCACCTATGTCGAGCCGATCACGCCCGAGATCGTCGCCAAGATCATCGAAAAGGAGCGCCCCGACGCGGTGCTGCCGACGATGGGCGGGCAGACCGCGCTCAACACCGCGCTCGCGCTGTTCAACGACGGCACGCTCACCAAATATGGCGTCGAAATGATCGGCGCCGATGCCGAGGCGATCGACAAGGCCGAGGACCGGCAGAAGTTCCGCGACGCGATGGACAAGATCGGGCTCGAAAGCGCGCGCTCGGGCGTCGCGCATACGCTCGACGAGGCGTTCGCGGTGCTCGAACGCACCGGCCTGCCCGCGATCATCCGCCCGTCGTTCACGCTCGGCGGCACCGGGGGCGGCATCGCGTACAACCGCGAGGAGTTCGAGCATATCGTCCGTGGCGGCCTGATCGCCTCGCCCACCAGCGAAGTCCTGATCGAGGAATCGCTCCTTGGCTGGAAAGAATATGAGATGGAGGTGGTGCGCGACCGCAAGGATAATTGCATCATCATCTGCTCGATCGAAAATGTCGATCCGATGGGCGTGCATACCGGCGACAGCATCACCGTCGCCCCCGCGCTGACGCTGACCGACAAGGAATATCAGATCATGCGCAACGCGAGCATCGCGGTGCTGCGCGAGATCGGGGTCGAAACCGGCGGGTCGAACGTCCAGTTCGCGGTCAATCCGAAGGACGGCCGCCTGATCGTGATCGAGATGAACCCGCGCGTGTCGCGCTCCTCGGCGCTCGCGTCGAAGGCGACGGGCTTCCCGATCGCCAAGGTCGCGGCGAAGCTCGCGGTCGGTTATACGCTCGACGAGATCATGAACGACATCACCGGGGTCACCCCGGCGTCGTTCGAGCCGACGATCGACTATGTCGTCACCAAGATACCGCGCTTTGCCTTTGAAAAGTTCAAGGGGTCCGAACCCCTGCTCTCGACCGCGATGAAGTCGGTGGGCGAGGTGATGGCGATCGGGCGGACCATTCATGAATCGCTGCAAAAGGCGCTGCGCGGGCTCGAGACGGGCCTCTCGGGCTTCAACTTCGTCGACCGGCTCGTCGGCGCGAGCCACGAGCAGTTGAAGAGCGAGCTTGCCCGCCGCACCCCCGACCGGCTGCTCAACGCCGCGCAGGCGATCCGCGAAGGGCTGGCGCTCGAAGAGATCAACCGCATCGCGGGCTATGACATGTGGTTCCTCGAACGCATCGCCGAGATCGTCGCCGCTGAAAATGCGGTGATGAAGGACGGCCTGCCGCGCGACGCGGCGGGACTGCGCAAACTGAAGGCGATGGGCTTTTCGGACAAGCGCCTCGCCTATCTGGCGCTCCAGTCGGCGCATCTGCGCAATGGCGCGCGCGGCGTCGCGCACGGCACCGGGCTGATCCACGAAACGGTCAAGGCGATGACCGGCGGCGTCACCGAGGCCGAGGTGCGCGCGCTGCGTCACAAGCTCGGCGTACGGCCGGTTTACAAGACGATCGACACCTGCGCCGCCGAATTCCAGGCGCAGACCCCCTATCTCTATTCGACCTACGAAGCGCCGAGCTTTGGCGAGGCGGAGAATGAGGCGAACCCTTCCGACCGCAAGAAGGTCGTGATCCTGGGCGGCGGGCCGAACCGGATCGGGCAGGGGATCGAGTTCGACTATTGCTGTTGTCACGCTTGCTTCGCGCTCGAGGATGCGGGCTATGAAACGATCATGGTCAACTGCAACCCCGAGACGGTGTCGACCGATTACGACACGTCGGACCGCCTCTATTTCGAACCGCTGACGGTCGAGGATGTGCTGGAGATCCTGCACGTCGAAATGTCGAGGGGCACGCTTGCCGGGGTGATCGTCCAGTTCGGCGGCCAGACGCCGCTCAAGCTCGCGGGCGCGCTCGAGGAAGCGGGCATCCCGATCCTCGGCACCTCGCCCGACGCGATCGACCTGGCAGAGGACCGCGAGCGTTTTGCGGCGCTCGTCAACAAGCTGGGGCTCAAGCAGCCCGAAAACGGCATCGCGCGCAGCCGCGAAGAGGCGATCGCGGTCGCGTCGCGCATCGGCTATCCGGTGCTCACCCGGCCGAGCTATGTCCTTGGCGGCCGCGCGATGGAGATCGTCGACGGCGAGGACCAGCTCGAAAATTATATCGAGACCGCGGTGCAGGTGTCGGGCTCGTCGCCGGTGCTGATCGACCGCTATCTGCGCGACGCGATCGAGGTCGACGTCGATGCGCTGTGCGACGGCACTGACGTGGTCGTCGCGGGCGTGCTCCAGCATATCGAAGAAGCGGGCGTGCATTCGGGCGACAGCGCCTGTTCGATCCCGCCGTACAGCCTGCCCGCCGGCATCATTGCCGAGATCGAGCGGCAGACCGACGCGCTGGCGCGCGCTTTGCAGGTGCGCGGGTTGATGAACGTGCAATATGCGGTGAAGGACGGCGAGGTCTATCTGATCGAAGTCAACCCGCGCGCGAGCCGCACGGTGCCCTTCGTCGCGAAGGCGGTCGGTTTGCCGATCGCCAAGATTGCGGCGCGCGTGATGGCGGGCGAGAAGCTCGCCGACCTGCCGAAGATCAACCGCGACATCCGCCATGTCGCGGTGAAGGAAGCGGTATTCCCCTTTGCGCGCTTCCCCGGCACCGACCCGGTGCTGAGTCCCGAGATGAAATCGACCGGCGAAGTCATGGGAATCGATACCGACTTCAACCTCGCCTTTGCCAAGGCGCAGCTCGGCGCGGGCGACCGGTTGCCGACCGAGGGGCGGCTGTTCGTGTCGGTCAAGGATAGCGACAAGCCGCGCATCGTGCCCGCGGTGAAAAAGCTCGCCGACTGGGGCTGGCAGGTGATCGCGACCGGCGGCACCGCCGACTATCTGGCTGATCAGGGGATCGCGGTCGAGCGCGTGAACAAGGTGGCCGAAGGGCGTCCGCACATCGTCGACCGGATCAAGGACGGCGACGTGCAGCTGATCTTCAACACCACAGAAGGGTGGCAGTCGCTGCAGGATTCGCAGTCGATCCGCGCCTCGGCGCTCGCCGCCGATATCGCCTATTACACGACCGCCGCGGCGAGCGAGGCCGCGGCCGAGGCGATCGGGGCGTTGCGCGCACGGTCCCTTGAAGTGCAACCGCTTCAGGACTATTATTGAGCCACCGCTCCACTCCCCGACATTGACGGAAACAGCGGCCTGGCCGCCCGGCGAAGCTTCGCTGGTGCTGGATTATTGACGAAGGACAACAGGATAATGGCAAGCGTTGAAAAGGTGCCGATGCTGGCAGAAGGCTATGAGAAGCTGAGCGCGCAGCTCGCCGCTCTCAAGGCCGAGCGACCGCAGATCGTCGATGCGATCGAGGAAGCCCGCGCGCACGGCGACCTTAGCGAAAATGCCGAATATCACGCCGCGAAAGAGCGTCAGGGCCAGGTCGAAGCCTCGATCGGCGACCTCGAGGACAAGCTCTCGCGCGCGCAGATCATCGACCCCTCGACGCTGTCGGGCGACCGCATCGTGTTCGGCGCGACGGTGACGCTCGCCGACGAGGACGACAAGCCGGTCAGGTACCAGATCGTCGGCCAGGCCGAAGCCGATGCGAAGGCGGGCAAGATCAGCTATAATTCGCCGCTCGGCCGCGCGCTGATCGGCCGCAAGGTCGACGACGAGATCGAGGTCACCGTGCCCGCGGGCGACAAATATTATCTGGTGACGAAGATCGAGTTCCTCTGAGCGTAACGGCGATGAAGGCGCAGGCAGCACCGCTGGTCACGGGCTATGCGATCGCCTGCGTCCTGATCTTCGTGCTCTTGTCGATCACGGGGTTTCAGCTCGATGCGATCGTGCGCGCGGGCTTCATCCCGGCGCGGGCGGGCAGCGAGCTGATCCTGCCGCCGGGGACGTTCGTTCCCTTCGCGCTGACGCCGCTCACCGCGGCTTTCCTGCACGGCGGCGTGCTGCATCTCGCCTTCAACCTCGTCGTGCTGCTCTATATCGGGCGCCAGCTCGAAGTGCCTTTGGGGTCGAAGGCGACCGCGGTGCTGCTCATCGCCGGCGCCTATGCCGGCGCGCTCGCGCACTGGCTGTCGGGACCGCAGTCGGCGGTGCCGATGATCGGTGCGAGCGGCGCGATCTCGGCGCTGATCGCGGTGTTCGCGCTGATCTTCAGCCGATCCGAAACGCGCGCGATCGGCCCGATCCCCAGCCATTGGGTGCGCGCGCTGTGGCTCGCCGCGGCGTGGATCGGCGTGCAATTGCTGCTCGGCTTTGCAGGCGGCGGCGGTTTCAGTTCGATCGCGATCTGGGCGCATGTCGGCGGCTTTGTCGCCGGCCTCGTCCTCGCGCGCCCGTTGCTCCGCTGGCGCTTCGGCGCGCGCTAGGCGGCGAGCAGACCGCCCGCTAGCAGCATCGCCACGCGCACGTCGATCCCGCAGCCTTCCTGGCGCTTCGCCGCGACGAATTCGGCGATGCGGTTCAGCGGGACGCGGTGGACGGTGATATCCTCGCCGCTCACCCCGCCGCCGGGGCCGACCTTGGTGAGCCCGGTCGCGATCAACAGCGTGAAGCTCTCGCTCACCATCCCCGGCGAACTGTAGAATTCGCCAACCGTGCGCCAGTGCGCCGCGGCATAGCCCGTCTCTTCCTCCAGCTCGCGTTCGGCCGCGATCTCTGCCGCCTCGCCGCTCGTCTCGTCGCCGACGAGGCCCGCGGGCAGTTCGAGGCAGTTGACCTTGAGCGGCACGCGATATTGCTCGACCAGAATGACGTGCCGACCGTCGGGCGCATCGTCGATTGGCAGGATCACCGCGGCGTGGATACCGCGCGCGCGCGTGACATATTCCCATGTGCCCTGCTGCTGGACGGTAATGAAGCGGCCTTCCCACGGGGTGTCGATGGGAGCGTCGGGGGAGGGGCGGGTCATATCTGTCCTTTTCTATGGCGCGTCAGCAGCCGCGCGCGATGCCACGCACGCTCGACTATCGCAACGATGATCGGGGTCAGATTTCGATCAGTCGGTCGGGCAGCTCGTTCGGATTGCCGTCGCTCTTGGGGAAATGTTCGGCGAGCACCGCGCCCATGCGCGCGACCGCTTCGGCCATGCCCGCGCCGGGCTCACCCGCGCGGATGCGGTCGATCAGCGCCTCCATCGCCTCACCCCACACTTCGGGCGAGACCTTCGATGCGATCGCCTCGTCGGCGACGATGTCGGCGCGATGCTCTTTCAGGCTGACATAGAGCAGCACACCGGTGCGGCCGAGCGTCTTTGCCTCGGCGCCGACCTTGAACAGATCGATCGCCCGCGCGCGTACCCGGCCGGCCTTGATGGCGCGCGGCGTCAGTGCAAGGCGCAGCGGACGCCACAGCAGGATCAGCCACACGCCCATCCATTTGAGCGCGCCGAGCCCGATCACCATCCCGAGCCATTCGTTCGCGGTCAGCTCATGTCCCCAGCCGCCGCTCAACCAGTCATATCTGGCGCGAAAAAACTCGGGACAGAGCGCGACGAGCGACATCGCCAGAAAGGCGATCGCGCTCGCCCAGACGAGCGCGACATCGTCATAATCGTTCGACTGCCGCGCGATCACCGTGACGATCTCGCCATCGGTGTGCGCCTCGGCCGCCGCGACCGCGTCGGTGACGCGCTGGTGGTCGGCTGCGCTGACGTGGCTGACTTTCCTGAGTGCCATGGCTTCTGTTTCCCCCTACCAGCCGCCCGAGGCGCCGCCGCCGCCGAAGCTGCCGCCGCCCCCCGAAAAGCCGCCGAAGCCGCCGCCACCGCCGCCGCCCCAGCCGCCGCCTCCCCACGAGGAGCCGCCGCCGCTGCCGCCGCCCCAATGATTATCGCCCCAGATGATGATCGGCGCGCCGCCCCACGGGCGGTGCCGGCGATGGCGCCGGCCACGCCGGCCGAAGGCGCTGAGCATCGGCAGGATGAAGAAGAAAAAGACGATGAAGCCCAGGAAGAACAGCCCGCCGATATTGCCGTCGTCGGCGCGGTCGCGCTCTGCGGCGGCGGCAGCCTGCACCCGCGCCGCGGCTTCCTCGGGCGGGAGCTGGATCTGCTCGGCGATTGCGTCGACGCCGGCCTGAATGCCGCCGGGATAATCGCCCTCCTTGAATCTGGGCGTGATGTCGTCGCGGATGATACGGCCCGACAGTGCATCGGTCAGAACGGGTTCGAGGCCATAGCCGACGGAGATGTTCATCCGCCGTTCGTTCGGAGCGATCAGGAAGACGACGCCGTCGTTTTCCGCCTTGCCGCCGATCCCCCACGCGCGGCCGAGTTTGTAGCCATAGTCGGCGACATCATTGCCCTCGAGGCTGTTCACCGTCGCCACCACGAGCTGATGCCCGCTGGTCTTTTCGAGCTCGGCGAGCTGCGCGGTGAGGCTCGCTTCCTTGTCGGGGGGAATGATGTCCGCCTGATCGACGACGCGCCCGGTCAGCTTCGGAAAATCCTGCGCCGCAGCGGGTACGCCCGGCAGCAGAAGCGCCGCGAAGAGCGCCGCTGCTGCGAAGGGGCGGGTGAGGGCGTTCAGGCCCACCTTATTGCCCGAAGTCGACCTTGGGCGCCTCATTGGCGTTGGGGCTGGTTGCCTTGTACGGGGTCATCGGCTTCGCGCCATGGACGATCTTGGCGCCGATGATGTCGGGGAAGGTGCGGATCGTCGTGTTATAATCCTGCACCGCGGCGTTATAGTCGCGGATCGAGATATTGATCCGGTTTTCGGTGCCTTCGAGCTGGGTCATCAGGTCGGCGAAGCGTCCCTGGCTCTTGAGGTCGGGGTATTTCTCGACCGTGACGAGCAGGCGGCCGAGCGCGCTCGACACATTGCCCTGCGCCTGCTGGAACGCCTGCACCTTGGCCGGATCCTCGAGGTCGTCGGGCGACAGCTTGACCTGCGTGGCCGAAGCGCGCGCCTGGATCACGCCTTCGAGCGTCGATTGCTCGATCTGCGCGGCACCCTTTGCGGTCTCGACAAGGTTGGGGATCAGGTCGGCGCGCCGCTGGTACGCCGCCTCGACATTCGCCCATTGCGCCTTGGCGGCCTCTTCCTTGGTGGGGACGCTGTTGATGCCGCAGGCGGACAGCGACAGTGCCGCGACGGGCACGATCATCCAGCGGGCGGAACGATAGCTCATGGATCAGTCTCCCTCCGGCGGCGTTTTGCCGCAACAATACAGTACATAGGATGCCGCTTGCCTTTGCGCAATCGTCGCGGCACCCTTGGCCCTCGGCATCCAACCGCAGGAGAGCTTTAACATGCTGGCAGAGTTCAGGGAATTCATCGCGAAGGGCAATGTCATGGACCTCGCGGTCGGCGTGATCATCGGCGGCGCCTTTGCGACGATCACCAAGTCGCTGACTGAAGACATCATCATGCCGATCGTCGGCGCGATCTTCGGCGGCGCCGATTTCAGCAATCAGTTCATCCGCCTCGGCCCCCTGCCAGAGGGCGTCGCGCCGGGCGATTATGCCGCGCTGAAAGAGGCCGGTGTGGCGATGATCGGCTATGGCGCCTTCCTGACCGCGGTGATCAATTTCCTGATCCTCGCCTTTATCATCTTTCTGCTGGTGCGCGCGGTGAACCGGATGAACCGCAAGCAGGAGGAAGCGGCGCCGGCGCCCGCGGGGCCGAGCGAAGTCGACCTGCTCGTCGAGATTCGCGACGAACTGCGCCGGAAATAGTCGATTCGCCGGCGCGGCTCGCCCCGCGTCGGTGCCCGATCCGCGACAAAAAGCCCGTCTGCGCTCTTCCCATGCGCGGGCGGGCTTCCTATATGGGTGGTGCCGGTTTCGGCCGGCTATGAGGATAAATGGTGTCGTGGAATAGACACAGCGGACCCGGGGGCAGTACCCGGCGGCTCCACCACAAACCCGCGCTCTCTTGAAGGGGTGCGCGGGCTTCTGACGGGGCCGAACCAGGATCGACGTGTGTTCAAAGACGATGTTTTCTTCCGGGCTGAGTAACCCGTAAAAGGCTCAAACCTATAAGTGCTAACGATAACGAAGCACTCGCTCTTGCTGCCTAACCGATAAGCCTCACGGCCTAAGGTTAGACAAATAGAACGCGGTTCGGACCGAACCGGGCAACAGAATCGGATACCAGCGGC
>Ga0182735_1000144_pt1 | contig 90510 bp, 83 predicted proteins | sample eDN5th30CKraftMG_FD_128524 | JGI IMG/M metagenome (GOLD analysis project Ga0182735, IMG submission 128524) | Enriched Miracle-Growth compost microbial communities from Emeryville, California, USA - eDNA 5th pass 30_C Kraft MG (version 2) (version 2) ... | reverse complement strand
GGCGCAGGTGGCGAAGAAGCGGTCCCAGGCGGGGTCGTTGTACTTGGGGGTCGAGTCCACGCTGACCGGCGGCATCATGATCGCACGGTAGCCTTTGGCGATGACTCGTTCCAGTTCCGCCTGCGCATCATCCATGTTCACCAGTGGCATGACGGCCGCTGGGATTAGCTTGTTGCGCATGCCTTCCAGGTAATCCCAGGCCCAGTCGTTATAGATGCGCGCAGCCTCGAGCGATGCCTCGCGGTCGGGAATGCTGGGCGCGAGCAGGCCGAGGCTGGGGAAGCACAGCTCGGCGTCGACACCATCACGCTCCATGTCGGCGAAGCGCAGGGAAAGGTCGCGCACACCGCGGCGGCGGGTATCGAGATCGTTGGCTTCACCGACCTTGTGGGCGTGGAAGTTGGCCGGGATTTTGAAGAGTACCGTTTCGCCCAGGCGATTGGCGCGCATGCCTTTCTCGTCGATTACTGCGTTGGGGGCCCACTGCCGGTTGTGTTCGGACATGTTGCTGGTGAACAGGTCCAGAGGTTCGACGATATGGGCATCACAGCTGAACACGAACGGGCGCATGGGTTTTCCCTCATTGTTGGTTGGCCAGTGGCGGCACTGAACTTTAGCTTAGAGGTAACTCTATTGTCTGTGAAGACCATTCGTAGCAATTATTTTGATGATTAAATCCTTTTCTACTGAAAAAGAGGTTTCTTTATTCGGGGGTAGTGGCGTGGCTTTGTCGCGTTTCTCCCCCAGGAGCAAGGCGTTGACATCCCCTTGGCGGTGATGATTGCGCACAGCAGGCTGGCCAGGCTGAAGGCTCCGCCGCCCAGGACGCACGCCAGGCCCAGCGCCAGGCCGGCGGGCTCGAAACGATGGCGCCAGGCGACCCACACCCCGAACAGCGTAAGGTGGGCGAGGAAGTCGAGGTTGAACTGCGCGCGCCATGAGAGGGCCTGGATATCGCCCGTGAAGGTCTCGGCTGCCGCCATACCGCTGTGGCGGTAGGCCTCGATGCTGATTGCCATGACGATGAGCCAGGCGATGAACAGAAACCTCTGAAGGTAACCATTTGAACTCTCCTCGATCGGTTGGGCGGTGGCTGGCAAGCTGCTTTGCGCATCCCGATACCCGCTGCTGACGACCTGGGCCCTGGCCGCAGGCATCACCGGGAGGGTGTGGGAGGTGTTTCAGATACAGGGTTGTATTTGAATTTAATCATGTATATCTTTTATATCAGATCTATGATTTTTGGATTGATTGCATGAATCGCCTGACCCGTGAACAAAGCCGTGACTTGACCCAGCAGAAGCTGCGCCAGGCAGCGCTGTCGGAGTTCGCCGCGAACGGCTTCGCAGGTGCCTCCATCGATCGCATCGCCGAGACTGCCGGCTTTTCGAGAGGAGCCTTCTATGCCAACTACAAGGGCAAGCATGAGATTCTTCTCGAGCTTCTGCGCGAGCTGAGCGAGCGTGAGGTCGGGCGCTGGCGCCTATTGGTGGAAGAGCATGCCGGCCAGGCCGATTTCTTCCAGGTGATAGCTGATCGCTTCGCCGCGCTGATCGACGAAACGCCGTGGGGACTGTTCGCCGTCGAAGTGCGATTGCAGGCGAGGCGCGATGCGCAGTTCGCCAGCGAGTACCAACACTATCTGAGCGGAATCAGCAGCAGCATCGGCGAGCTGATCGCCGTCAACTTTGAGAAGGCTGGCAAGCGTCCCCCGGCCGATCTCGAGCAGATGACCCATGCCTTTCACAGTCTTGCCCTCGGTCTGGTGCTGAGCATGGATGGCAGCCGTACGCGAGATGCGCGGGCCGCCGGCCTCATCGTCGCGCACTTTCTGCAAGGTCTTCTGCTGCTGCCGGCGGGCGAGTCTCCATAAGCACCACCGTGATGGTGGTCATTGCCTCATAAGAACAATGAAGAGGAGCGGAACATGGCGTTCGCAATACCGGCGGCCGAAAGGCCGCAGCACGTGCCCGTCGAAAGGGTGATCGACTTCGATATCTATGCATTGCAGGTGGACGATGGTGAGTACCAGGCGCAAATCGGCCGCCAGCTGCACGCGCCCGGTGCGCCTGACATCTTCTGGACGCCGCAGAACGGCGGGCATTGGGTCACGGCGCGTGCCGACCTGATCGATGAGATCCTGGCCGATCCGCAGCGCTTCTCTTCACGGCGTATTTCGGTGATCGACGCGATGAATCCCACGCCTCCCTTCGCTCCATTGCAGATCGATCCGCCGGATCACGCGCAGTACCGGAAGTTGCTCGGGCTGGCGATGTCGCCGGTGGCGGTGAGTGCGCTTGGCGACCAGGCTCGGGCACTGGCCATCGAGCTGATCGAGGGTTTCAAGGCCAAGGGCGAGTGCGAATTCATCGGCGACTTTGCCGCCCACCTGCCAATCGCCATTTTCATGTCCATGGTCGACCTGCCGACGGATGACCGCCCTCAACTGCTGGACATCGCCGAATCCCTGGTGCGCAGCGATTCGCTAATGGACGTCATGCAGGGCAACCAGCGACTGGCGGCGTACACCTTGCAGAAGATCACCGAGCGCAGATGCAAGCCGGGAGCCGATCTGATCAGCCAGTTGCTTGCCGCCGAAGTCGAGGGCAAGCCGATGGACGACCTGACACTGCTCGGCATGATCGACCTGTTGCTGCTGGCCGGCCTGGATACGGTGGCCTCGATGATGGGCTTCTTTGCGCGCTACCTCGCACTGAACCCCGGGTTCCGCCAACGATTGACCGCAGAGCCGGAGTCGATTCCGCGAGCGGTGGAGGAACTGCTGCGGCGCTTTCCGATCGCCAATCTCGCTCGCCAGGTCGTCGACGACTGCACCCTGGGCGGCGTTTCGCTGCGAGCCGGCGAGCTGATCCTGCTGCCCACCGCGGCGTTCGGCTTGGACGAGCGTCGCTTCGAGCGGCCGGAGGCGGTGGAGCTGGAACGCAAGAGCAAGATTAACGCGACGTTCGGCGGCGGTGCGCACCGCTGCCTGGGCGCGATGCTGGCGCGCGTCGAACTGCGGATTTTCCTCGAGGAGTGGCTGGCGCGGATTCCCGATTTCCATCTAAAACCGGGCGTCACATTGAGCGTGCATTCCGGTGCGGTCGCGGCGATCCGCCAATTGCCTCTGGTCTGGGAAGTCGACTGATGGCGGCGGGGCAGTTGCGTCGATGGCAGTGCTTCTTTTGCGGCGTGATCTACGACGAAGTGCTCGGTTGGCCGGAGGAGGGAATCTCCGCCGGCACGCCCTGGGCAGAGGTGCCGGAGAACTGGATCTGCCCCGAGTGCGGAGCAGCTAAGACTGATTTTCTGATGATCGAGCTGGAGCGTTCGGCCGGCTGATTCGAGACGACGGACTAACACCATGGAGAACAACAAGATGAGTTTCGATAACAAGGTTGCCATCGTCACCGGCGGGGCCCAGGGCATGGGCCGCGAATACGTCCGTTTGCTCGCGGAGCAAGGGGCGCGCGTGGTGATCGCTGACATCAATCTGGATATCGCCCAGAATGCCGTCGAGGAGCTTGGATTCAGGGACCAGCTGTTGGCGGTACGCACGGATGTCGGTGACCTGGCCTCCTGCGAGGCCTGCGTCAAGGCTGCCGAGGAACACTTCGGCGGGCTGGATTACCTGGTCAACAACGCCGGCCTGCTGTCTGCCGCGGCGTTTCCCTCGCTGATCGACATCCCCATCGAGAAATACCGCCAGATCACCGAGGTGATGCTCAACGGCCAGTTGTGGATGGCCCGCGCTGCGGTACCCGCGCTGCGCAAGCGAGGTGGCGGGGCGATCCTCAATGTTTCGTCCATCGGTGCCTATCAGGCGACTGGGGTGTATTCGCTGACCAAGCTCGGTGTGAACGGCCTGACCATCAACCTGTCCCGCGAGCTGGCCAAGGACAACATCCGGGTCAATGCCGTGGCGCCCGGGACCGTGGCCACCGAGGGCATGCAACCCTTGATGAGCGTCGATGACATGGCCAAGTGGGGACAGGCACTGGGACGGCCAACCGACCGCGTGGCGACGCCGGACATGATCGCCCGCGTGGGAGTGTTCCTGCTTTCCGATGCGGCGAGCTACGTCCGTGGCCAGATAGTCGCTGTCGACGATGGCCAGCAGATTCGCGTGTGAGGGAGAAACTCGAATGAGCTACGATCGCAATCCTCCCGTTGCCAGCCTGATCATCGGCGAGCGCGAGCTGACCCAGGGCAGCGGCGGCGTTTTCGCCCATATCAACCCGGCCAATGGCGAGCACCAGGCGGACATTCCGTTGGCTGGCCCCGTCGAAGTGCAGCAGGCGGTCGCTGCCGCAAGCCAGGCATTCGAGGTCTGGAGGCGAACGCCGGGGGCGCAGCGGGCGCTGTTGCTCAATCGCTTTGCCGACCTGATCCAGCAGCACACCGACGAATTCATCCGGCTTGCCGCTATCGAGGGGGGGACCCCCGTCACCATTGGTGCCGGCGGCCCGCGCCTGGGCGAGGAGTGGACCCGTTACTACGCCGGTTGGGCGGACAAGATCGACGGTCAGGTTGTCTCCATGCCCCCTGCCGAAGAGCTGATCTACACGCGCCCGGAACCCTATGGGGTCATCGGCATCATCATCACCTGGAATGGGCCACTGATCTCCCTGGGCATGAAGGTCGCCCCAGCCCTGGCCGCCGGCAACACGGTCGTGGTCAAACCCGCCGAGCAGACGCCGTTCGCCGCGCAGCTCTTCGCCAGGCTGGCGCTGCAGGCGGGCATTCCTCCGGGCGTGGTCAATGTCCTGCCGGGCTCCACTGAGGCGGCGCAGGCGCTGATCGGCCACCCTGACGTGCAGAAGGTCACCTTCACCGGCGGGCCGGTCACCGCGCGCAAGATTCTCCACCAGTGCGCAGACCTGCTGAAGCCTGCGGTGCTGGAGCTGGGCGGCAAGTCGGCGAACATCATCTTCGACGACGCGGATGTGGCTTCCGTGGCACAGATGGCGGCCTTCTGGAGTGTTGGGCTGCTCAGTGGGCAGGGTTGCGAGCTGCCGACCCGCCTGTTGGTACAGGACAGCATCTATGAGCAGATGATCGAGGCCGTGGCCGCCGTGGCTGGGCATCTGCCGATGGGCGACCCTTTCGAGGCCTCCACCATCATCGGTCCGGTGATCAACGAGGCGGCGTGCTCACGCATTCTTGGCATGGTCGATCGAGCCAGGGCATCCGGCGCGCGCGTGGTGCTGGGGGGCGAGCGTGCCGGTGGCGATCTCGCCCACGGTTGCTATGTCCGTCCGAGTGTTTTCGCCGATGTCGACGCGAGCAGTGAGATCGCTCAGCAGGAGGTATTCGGCCCGGTGCTGGTGATTCAGCGCTTCAAGGATGAGGCGGAGGCGATAGCGCTTGCCAATGCGACTGGCTATGGCTTGGGTGGTTATATCCAGACCCACGACCTGGGCCGAGCCAATCGCCTGGCCGCGGCGCTCAAGACCGGTTACGTGCATATCAACGGTACACGCAATATCCCGGCGTGCGCGCCCTTCGGCGGACTGGGCCTGTCCGGTTACGGCAAGGAGGGGGGGCGACCGGGGCTGGACGAGTTCATCCGCTTGAAGACGGTGAGCATGCCCGCCTAATGGAAAAGGCCCTCTTCAAGAGGGCCTTTTCACTGGGTGTGTCCCGGCTTCGAGCTATTTGCTGCTGGTTACTTTGTGCTGTGACAGTGAATGGCACGGTAGATGATCGTCCAGCCAGCCTGCTATGCAAGTGGCGCTGCTGAACCAGTCGGGATCGAGCATGAGATCGTGGCAGCCTTGTTCCAGCACTATTGCACTAGTTCGATAATGTGTCGCCGTACGTTGCAAGGGGCGAGCTCCGAACAGGTAATCCTGCCGCGAGCCTAGTACCAGCAATGGGAACGGTTGGGTGCCGCCCTGGGTGGTGAAGTTTCCGAGTTCGCGCAGTGCTTTTTTCGACTCGGGCTGCAGCCACCGAGCCACGCAGTGAACCTGTTGCTCACTCAGCCGGCCCATAAAGAAGGGGAGCTGGTTGATCTGCTTCGGCGAGAGCGGTTGGCTGGCCAGTAGGCGTCTCAGTGCGAGTACGCAGCTCGGCTTGCGCAACAACAATAGCTTTTCCAAGGCCGTCATTGATCCCGGCACCATGGAGGCTAGCAGTACCACTGCTGCAATCTTTTCGCTGGCACGGCTCATGGCTTTCTGCACCAGCGCGCCGCCCATGGAGTGCCCTATCAGGACAGCCTTGCCATCCAGTTGGGCGAGAGCCGCGAGCACATCCTCGACATAGTCCTCCAGACCGTACTGATCGAGGCAGCGTCGATCAGTGCCATGGCCGCGCAAACTCAGTGTGTAAACGTCGTGACCGCGTGCGGTAAAGAACCTTACATAGCTGGTATCCCAGCATTGGCTGTTGTGGCAAACACCATGCACCAGCAGCAGGGGGGCTTTGGTGTGATCGCCCAGGTGGTGATGGCAATGGAGCTGATAACTACTCATCGCTTGCTGCTGGAGTTCACCAGTGCCTGCAGGGTATCGCGCGCCACGTCGGTTTGTACGCGAGTGATAAAGGCCTCGTTCTCTGCTTGGATAATCGCGCGCAATGTATCCAGGGTGGCAGATCGCAGCAGTTTCCTGCTGGTACGCAGCGCATCCTGGGGGGCTGAGGCGAGTTTGTGAGCCTGGCTGCGGGCAGCTTCCAGGCACTCTTCGGCGCTGTCGAAAGCCGCGTTGGCAAGGCCCCAGTCGGCGGCTTGCTGGCCACTGAAGGTCTCTCCACAGAGCAGTAGCTGGGCTGCGCGGGTCGAGCCGAGGATTGTCGGTATCGTCAGGCTAGCGGCGAACTCCTGGCAAAGTCCGAGCTTGACGAAAGGCATGCTTAATTTGCTGTCGCGGGTGATGAAAACCAGGTCGCAGTGTGGCAGCAGTGTGGTTCCAATGCCGATAGCAGCGCCACAGACTCCGGCGATCAGCGGTTTCACCAGATCCACGACGCTTTTCATGAAGAGGAAGGCAGGGGCTTCGAGGTGAGTGGGGGGTGTTTCCAGGAAGTCCCTGAGGTCGTTACCGCTGGTGAAACAGGTGCTGCCTCCAGTAATGATCACCACCCTGACCGCTGGGTCCTGGTTCGCAGCGAAGAGAATGTTGGCCAGCGTGGTGTACATGGCATTGGTCAGCGCATTGTACTTTTCGGGACGGTTCAGGCGCAGAGTTAGTACGCCTTCGCTCAGTTCGCTGAGGATGCGGTCGGTCATGTCGGTACTCATTGTAGGGGCGCGACGCCTCGGACTTGTCCGAGGCGGTGGCATGGCGAATCATCGACACTCGGAGAAGGGGATGTCCTTGTCGACACGGATCTCACCGGGGAGTCCGAGAACGCGCTCTGCGATTTGGTTGCGCAGAATTTCGTCGGCACCTCCAGCGATGCGTAGGGCGGCGGCCCAGGTGTAGCCGTGTCTGAATTTGTGAAGCCGGTCGTCTTGGCTGTACAGGCTGTCCACACCGCCAGCGTCCAATGCCATTGCCGAGAGATCCTGGAGCATGTTGGCGTAAACCAGCTTGCTCATGGCGGCTATAGGGCCGGGCGTCTCTCCCTTGGACAGGGAGGTCAGCAGGCGGAAGCGGAAATAGCGCAGGCCCATTTCCTGGGTTAGCAGCTGCGCCATGCGGAAGCGATCCACCGAGAGACCTGTCGAGCGTGCCCGCACTTCCGTGATCATTTCACTTACGGTGGGGAGGCTCTGGCTTTCTCCTCCGACGCTAACCCGCTCGTTCATCAGCGTGGTCATCGCGCACTTCCAGCCTTCGCCGACGGCGCCTATGCGATTGGCATCGGGAATTCGCAGGTCGGTGAGAAAAACCTCGTTGAACTCCGACTCCCCGGAGATCTGCCGAATCGGCCGAACCTCAATGCCGGGGCTGTGCATGTTCACCACGAAGTAGGTGAGGCCTTTGTGCTTGGGGAGGCTCGGATCAGTACGGGCGATCAGAATGCCCCAGTCGGCGACATGGGCCCACGACGTCCAGACCTTCTGGCCGTTGAGGACCCAATCGCTCCCATCACGCACCGCGCGGGTTCGGATGTTGGCCAGGTCAGAGCCGGCAGAGGGCTCGGAGAAGAGTTGGCACCAAAGCAGCTCGCCTTCAAGGGTTGGCCGAGTGAATTGCTCTATTTGCTCTGGTGTGCCATGTCGGCGAATGGTGGGTACGGCCAAATGCGTCCCAATGGTGACGAAGGGGCCAACGGGGACGTGGTAGCGGGATTCTTCTTCGTGGAAGATCACTTCTTGCATTGGCGTGCCATCCAGGCCGCCTTCTGCTTTTGGCCAACGGATTGCCGCGAGGCCGGCATTAGCTTTTTTCTTCTGCCACTCACGGCCCTGGGCAATGTAGGACTGTACGTCGGTTTCAGGATCGAGAGGGCGTTTGTATTCGCTGGCGTTTGCATTCAGCCAATTGCGAATTTGCAGGCGAAATGCCGCTTCTTCCGGGGAGTCATTAAAGTCCATTGTGGCGTCCTCGCTCAGCTATGCAGGGCGTTCAGGCTTTCGTCGGTCAGCAGCCTGTCGACCCAGGCTGCACCGTTGCCGACGCTGACGGCCAGCAGTCGAGCCTTGTTGTAGAGAAAGTGGCAGTCTGCTTCCCAGGTGTAACCGATGCCTCCGTGTAGATGGAGGCATTCCTCGGCGCAGAACTGATAAGCATCACTGGCGCAAAGCAGCGAGCTGGCAGCCGCCAGGCCCAGCTCAGCAGCGCTTCCTGCGTGCATAGCCCACGCGCCGAAATACGCGTTAGAACGGGCCAGCTCGATTTTAACTGCCATATCGGCGAGCTTGTGCTTCACCGCCTGATAGCTACCGATTGGACGTCCGAAGGTGTATCTCTCCAGCGCATAGTCTCGAGCAAGCTCGCAGGCTCTAGCCGCACCACCGATCTGTTCGAATGCGTTCAGCACGGCTGCTTGATTGACAACCTGAGCCATGGTTCTCACGGCGTCTTCACCTGCGCATAAGCGCAACACTTCAACGCCTTCTAGCTGCAGGCGTGCGTGAGGTGTAAGTGGGTCGATTCCGCTCAGCGTCTCGCGGCGTACGCCCGCCTGATTTAGGTCGACAAGCAGTATTTGCGGCTCCCCCCGCTCCAGGGCGGGGAGAACGGCGAAATCCGACTGGCCTGCATAAGCCAGCGTGGTGCTAGAGCCAAATAGCCGATCTGCCTCAACACGCAAGTTGACTTGATTCCACTCTCGATCTGGAGTCATAAGCCCGGCGCACGCTATGAACTCACCGGCAGCAAGGCCCCTCAAGTGCTCCAGTCCTTGTGGCGATCGGCTGTGCTTGATCAGCTCGGCCGCAAGGCAAACGGTACTGAAGAACGGTACGGGGGCCAGGGCTCGGCCAAGCTCCTCCATCAGTACGCAAAGCTCCAGCGTTCCCAGGCCAAGGCCTCCGAGCTCCTCGTCAATAGCCACTCCTAACCAGCCCTGTTCAACTATCTGGCTCCAGAGCTGATCGTCGAATTCACGTCCAGCATCGAGCATGCCGCGAAGCGCATGACAGTCGGTACTTTCACCGAGAAAGCGCTGAGCGTGGTCGCGCAGCATCCGTTGATCGTCAGAGAAGTCGAAATTCATCGCACGCCTCGAATATTGGTTGCATAAAGGTGTATATGATTTATATGTATAATCTGACACGTCCAAAAAGGGCTTGGCAAGACCAGAAGGTGCGCCGATGTCATTCGCCTAATTTTCGATCATGACGATAGTCGCCTTGGGGGGCTAGTTCGAGCGTGCTGCTTGGTTGGGGGAGGGGAGGCGGCAGTGCTGGCTGTCCAGCCATCCTTGAGGGGGATGCCTGCAAAAAAATGCTAAAAATAGATATGATTGATATGAATATTCTTGGGCTCATCTCGCCGAATACGAGCGGTAGGCCCCGATGATCAACAGAAGAAGACCCATCAATGTCAGATATCAAGGAGTTTCCCGGCATCAGCCGGGGTGCCGCTGGTGAGCGCCGACAGGCGCTCTACATACCCAAGGCTCCACAGATTGTCGCGGCGCATATCAAGAAGCAAATTGTCAATGGTGAGTTGCGAGAAGGCGATGTGCTCCAGGCCGAGGGTCGGTTGATGGAGGAGTTCGGTGTTTCGCGACCAACCATCCGCGAGGCCTTTCGTATTCTCGAGGCTGAAGCCTTGATTACTGTGGCTCGAGGGGCAAAGGGCGGGGCGATTGTCCATGCGCCTAATCCGGCGCTCATTGCCAGTTATGCGCTTATGGTCCTGCAGGCTGAAGGGACCACGGTGCATGAAGTGTACGAGGCGCGAATGGCATTTGAGCCCTCCGCGGTGCGTTTCGTGGTGGAGCACGCCTCTACTGTCGCTCCGGCTGTACTGCGACAGGTCGTGGAGGAGGAGCGTCAGGTCATCGATGACCCCAAGGCCTTCGCCTATGGCTTGGCGCGGTTCCAGCGCATGCTTGTGGAACTTTCCGGCAACAAGCCTCTGATCCATCTATGGGCGGCCATGCATGAGGTTGTCGAGCGGCATCAGGCCATGGTGATTTCGATGAAACGCCGTGGTGGCCATGAGATGGCGATGATGGCTGCTGTGACCGGGTTACGCTCCCAGGAGCGTCTGATTCAGCTGATCGAGCGGCGCGATATAGATCAAGCAGAGGCGCATTGGCGTCGCCATTTGTCTCGGGCCAATCGGGTCTGGGTGAGTGGTTTCGAGGATCTGCGCATTTCTGAGTTGTTCAAGGACTCCTGACGACGATTTCACCGGGGAGCGATGGGTGGTCGGCCCCGGCTTTTTCTTTTGTTTTTCTTGAATTTTGCGTAGCTCGGTGCGATGCCGCGCTGGTCAGCCCCATTGTCTGCATGATCTTTTCCTCTCTCTGCATCTCCAATTTCCCCCTTTTGCGATAAGTCTTCCTGGTGGCTGTGGTCGCGGCGTTTCCGGTCGCGTTGCGGCCAAGATACCCCTGTGCATTTTGACTTTTTTGACGTTGTCTTTTAATCATATATAGGATTAATATGATTTAGCTGAATATGGCACGACAAGGTCTGCGATCAGAGAGGTGGTTGATGACGAACGGATTGGGGGAGCGCATTGAGGCGGTCATGGCGTTGGACCCTGCACGGGGGGCCTTCGAGTATCGTGGTGAGTGGTGTACCTGGCAGAGCGTCGCCGAGATGGCTCATCGTGTTGAGGAGATGCTTCAGGCTGCCGGTCTGGGAGCGGGAACACCGATAGGCATCCTCCTGCGCAACCGTCCGGCGCACGTTGTCTCGGTCATGCAGGTGATTGCCTCTCGGCGCTGTGTCGTAGCACTCAATCCCTTCCAGCACCCGCAGAAGATCGCTGATGATCTTCGTCGCTTGAACCTTGCGGTTCTGATCGCTGATGAAGAGGACTGGCAGGTCGGTGAGCTTTTCGAAGCGTCGCGGGAGGTCGGGTCGCTGGGTATTTCCATTCGATCGCAACCGGCGTTGCGGGTAGAGCGCGTAGTTGGTCTGGAAAGCCTGAGTCCGTCACGCAAGTTTGCCGAGCCGCAACCGGACACCTGCATCCTTATGCTCACCAGCGGAACGACAGGTCCCGCCAAGCGTATTCAGCTGGAATACAGCAATTTCGAGCGAGCCCTTTTCGACTCCATGCACTATGAGTCGCGTGGTGGCAAGGCGGAGCTGCAGCTCAAGGAGACGGCGGGGCTGCTGTGTACACCACTGGTGCACATCGGCGGCATGTACTTCGCGATGCTGGCGATCGTCGGCGCGCGGCCGTTGGCGATTCTCGAGAAATTCTCCGTCGAAGAGTTCGTCCGCGTCGTCTCCGAGCACCAGGCACGGACCGTCTCGCTACCACCTACCGCGATCCGGATGATCATCGACGCCCAGGTGCCGCCGGAGAAGCTCTCCAGTCTGCTGGCGATTCGCACGGGCAGCTCGCCGCTGGATCCGGCCATGGCCGAAGAGTTCGAGCGCATCTATGGTTTCCCGCTTCTGGATACCTACGGTGCAACCGAATTCGCCGGCGCCGTTGCCGGTTGGACGCTCAAGGATTACCGCCTCTACAGCAAGGACAAGCGCGGCTCGGTCGGGCGCGCGCAACCCGGCTGCGAACTGCGCGTGGTAAATGCCGAGGACGGTAGCGTGCTGGGCACTGGCAAGGTCGGCCTACTGGAGGTCCGCACCGCGCAAGTCGACGCCAACCGTTGGTTGCGCACGACCGATCTGGCGGAAATCGACGACGACGGCTTCCTGTTCATTCGTGGCAGGGCGGACGACGCAATCATGCGCGGTGGCTTCAAAGTGCTGCCGCGCGACGTGGAGAAAAGCCTGCGCGAGCACCCGGCAGTGCATGAGGCCTGCGTGGTCGGTCTTGCCGACGATCGCCTGGGCGCGATCCCCGTGGCCGCGGTCCAGTTGCAACCGGGAGCGCCGGCAGTCACGCCCGAGGAACTACTCGGCTTCGCACGCCAACGCCTCGTGGCCTACCAGGTTCCGGCACAACTGAAGATCGTCGAGGCGCTGCCACGTACGCCCTCGTTGAAAGTCAGCCAGCACGAAGTTCGTGCGTTGTTCACCAAGTGACGGAGCGTTCGCCATGAGTGAAGACCTGCTGCTCGAGACCCTTGACGATGGCGTGCTGACGCTGACGCTGAATCGGCCCGAGCGCCTCAATGCGCTGAACCCGCCGCTGCTCCGTGCACTTCGTGAAGGCATGGAGCGCGCCTCGCGCAACCATGCCGCACGGGTAGTCGTCATTGCCGGTGCTGGCCGGGCTTTCTGCGCGGGTGGGGACATCGCCGGCAAACCGGAGAAAAAGGCCGAGGAGACCGGCGAGGCAGCGCCGACACCGCGCAAGGAGCGTGCACCGGACAGCGTCGCCAGCCGAATCGACTGGCTGCGCGGCAACATGGAAGCGGTGCGTCTGCTGTACCAGATGGACAAGCCAACCATTGCCATGATTCGCGGCGCCACGGTCAGTGTCGGTATGGCGCTGGCCGCTGCCTGTGACTTCCGCGTTGTCTCCGAAAACGCATCGTTCACCACCGGCTTCGCCAAGGTCGGATTTTCGGGTGACTACGGCGCCAGCTATTTCCTGACCCGCCTGCTCGGCAGCGCCAAGGCTCGTGAGCTGATGTTCCTCTCCGACATGCTCGATGCTCGCGAGGCACAGCGCATCGGACTGGTCAGCCGGCTTGTCGCCGACGCCGAGCTCGAGGCGCAGACCCAGGCGCTGGCGCGGCGCCTGGCCGACGGCCCGCCGCTGACCTACCGCTTCATGAAGAAGAACCTGAACGCGGCAGTCGACGGCAATCTGGACCAGATCCTCGATATGGAGGCCACGCACATGGTGCTGTCGTCGCTGACCAGCGACCAGCGCGAGGCGGTGAAGGCCTTCATGGAAAAACGTAAGCCGCAGTTCAGCGGCACCTGAACCCCCTACCGATTCGATGTGGAGCCTGACCCATGGCACAAGAAGAAAAAAAGCTCAGTGACGAATTCGAGAAGGCCACCGCTTACGAGCTGACCGATCACGACATAGAGCGCGCGAAACTGCTGCTGGGAGTGGATCTGGCCTGCCGTGACCAGGAGCAGATCACCACCGCCAGCGAAGACAATATCCGCAGCTTCGCCTTCTCCTGCGGCAACGACAATCCGCTGCATTGCGATCCGGAGTACGCCCGCTCCACCCGCTGGGGCTCGGTGATCGCCCCGGCGATGATGGCCGGGGTCATCAACAAGCCCCTCAAGGGCGACCCGCTGTCCGACGATCTGAAGGCAAAGACCAAGAGTCTGTTCCGCGGCATCCACATGTTCATTTCCGGTGGTGAGTGGACCTTCTTCAAACCTATCTTCCCTGGCGACAGCCTCTACAGCTTCGGTGGCGAAGATGGCCTGGAGGTCAAACAGTCGGAATTCGCAGGGCGCTCGGTGACCCGCTTCAACAGCCAGGTGAAGGTCAATCAGCGCGGTGAAGTGGTGGCGGTGTATCGCTACCGCGCCATCCTCACCGAGCGCAAGAAGGCCCGCGAGAAAGGCAAGTACTCCGAGATCGAGCCCGCGCGCTACAGCGACGAAGACCTGGCGAAGATCGACGCGCTCTACGAGAACGATGTACCGCGTGGTGCGGATACCCTGTTCTGGGAAGACGTCCGTGTTGGCGAGGCCATGCGCCCCAGTGCCGCCGGGCCGTTGACCGTCACCGATGTGGTGAACTTCCATGGCGGCGGCTATGGCTGGGTCCCCTATGGCCTGCGCACCGGTCGCCTGTGGCACAAGAACCGCAAACGCATTGCGCCCTTCTACGTGAAGAACGAGTACGGCATTCCCGATGTCGCCCAGCGCCTGCACTGGGACAGTGAATGGGCGAAGGCGATCGGCAACCCCATGGCCTACGACTATGGCGTGATGCGCGAAAACTACCTGTATCGCTTCCTCAGCGACTGGGCAGGCGACAGCGGTTGGGTCTACAAGCAGTACGACGAGATCCGCAAGTTCAACTACATGGGTGACACCCAGTTCATCACTGGCGAGGTGGTGGGCAAGCGTCAGGAGGGCGGCCTCAACCTGGTTGACGTCAAGGTGAAGATGACCAACCAGCGTGGCGAAGAGACGGTGCTCTGTGACGCGGTCATCGCACTGCCAGGTCGCGACGATGGCGTTCTGGTGCTGCCGGAGCCGCCGCACGAGCTCAAGGCGCGCGCAGCGAAGATGATGGCGCGGCACTGGGAATTGCTGACCGCCGGAAAGTCGGCCAAGTAGGGCGGGAGAACCTCTATGGATCTGGTCTACGGAGCCGAGTACGAGAGCTTCCGCCGCGAAGTCCGTGCCTTCCTCGAACAAGCTTGGCTGCCCCATGCGGGACTGCCCAGGCAGGAGCGGCGAGTCGCCGAGGCGACCTTCCGCCGAGAGGCGATTACCCAGGGCTACCTGTACCGTGCGATTCCGACCGCCTTCGGCGGTTCGGAGCAGGCTCCAGACGTGATGCGCGGGCAGATCATCCGCGAGGAGTTCAGCCGTCTGCGCGCGCCCATGGAAGTACCCGGCGTCGGCGTGGGCATGCTCGTGCCGACCCTGCTGGAGTGCGGCACACCCTGGCAGAAGCAGCACTTCATTCCCAAGACGCTGACGGGAGAGTACCTCTGGGCACAGGGCTACAGCGAGCCGAACGCCGGCTCCGACCTGGCCTCGGTGCGTACCAAGGGGGTATTGCAGGGCGATGAGTGGATCATCAACGGGCAGAAGGTCTGGAGCACCCTGGCACAGCACGCTCGCTTCATGTTCGCCATGGTCCGCACCGAGCCGGATGCACCCAAGCACCAGGGCCTGTCTTACCTCCTGCTGGACCTCAAGCAGCCCGGCGTGACCGTACGCCCGCTCAAGCAGGTGACCGGTGGCCAGGAATTCTGCGAGGTGTTCTTCGACAACGCCCGCACACCCGCGGATTGGATCGTCGGCGAGCGCGGCAAGGGCTGGCAGGTTTCCAAGACCACCCTGGTCCATGAGCGCAACAGTTTCATTGGTAACGCCACCACCTCCCAGGCCCTGTTCGACAAACTGGTCGACCTGGCGCGCAACACTTCACTGAAGGGTGGGCTGGCGATCGACGATCCGGTGATTCGGGAGCGCCTGCTGGTTCTGGAAGGCTATGTGGCGTCCCACGTCTACTCCAGCTACCGGCAGTTCTCCATGGCCGCTCACGGCCAGACACCAGGCATAGTCGCGTCGATGAACAAGCTGGTCTCGACGCAGATCGGCCACGAAGTGGCCAGGCTGGCGCGGGACCTGATGGGCGACGATCTGCTGCTCGCGCCGCCGCCGGAAGGCACGCGGGGCGCCGGGCCGGAGAAATGGAACAACCAGTTCTTCGGGTCCCTGGGCATCGCCATCGCCGGCGGTGCATCAAACATCCAGCGCAATATCATCGCCGAACGCGGTCTCGGACTGCCGCGCGATGCCAGCCAGGAGGGGGGCAACCCATGAATTTCCTGCTTTCACCGGAACAAACGGAATTCCAGGACACCTTGCTGCGTTTCCTCGATGACCGCTGCCCGTCCACCCGCCTGCACGAGTTGTTCGACGAGGCGGGATACGACGCGCAATTGTGGCAGTCGCTGGTGGAGCTGGGCGTGGCCGGTATCGCCCTGCCGGAAGAGCATGGTGGCTCCGGGATGGAAATGATCGACCTGGCGCTTGTCGCCGAGGTGCTGGGTGCGCGTGCCGCCCCCACACCCTTCCTGGGGCATGTCCTGGCGGGGCTCGCGATTGCCTGGGGCGGCTCCGAAGCGCAGCGCGCGCGTTACCTGCCGGCGCTGGCCAGCGGTGAGCTGCTGGCGACAGTAGCCTTCGACGAGGTAGGCGCCTGGCAACCCGAGCAGTGGCGCCTTACCGAAGAGGGCGGGCGACTCGACGGTCACAAGCAGCGCGTGCCCTTTGCCGAGCATGCCGATTTGCTGGTGGTTGGCCTGGGCGGTAGCGGTCTGGGGCTGGTCGATCGCGCCAGCGCCGGCCTTGAGATCAAGGCCGAGGACGCCGTCGACCGCACCCGTCCGCTGGCGGGCGTGCAATTCACGGACGTCTCGGTGGAACGCCTGGCCAATGACGTCGGCGTCGCCGCTCGCCTGCGTGACGCCGCCCTGGTGCTGCTGGCGGCGGATGCCTTCGGTGGCGCTTCGCGCTGCGTGCAGATGGCCGTGGACTACGCGAAGATCCGCGAGCAATTCGGCCAGCCGATCGGTCAGTTCCAGGCGGTCAAGCACCAGTTGGTCAATATGGCGGTGGAGATCGAGCCCGCGCGTGGCCTTTACTGGTATGCCGCACACGCCTTCGACCATATCCCGGCCGACGCCGAGCGTTATGCCGCCCTGGCCAAGGCGCACCTTACCGAGCGGTTCCTGCAGGTTGCCAGGGATACGGTCGAGGTACACGGAGGCATTGGCTACACCTGGGAGTGCGACGTGCAGATCTACCTGAAGCGGGCGATGTTCGATTACGCCTGGATGGGGAATGCCAGCGCCCAGCGCGCGCGAATCAGCCTTTAACGAGAGGCTGCATGCAACTGACCCTGAGCTTGCACAAGGCCGCCCGCGAGCGGCCCACTGCATTGGCTTGCGTGTATGGCTCGCGGCACACCGACCAGCGTACGTTCCTGGAGCAGGTGGCGCGTCTGGCAGGCGCGCTGCGCGCTTCGGGCGTACAGCCTGGCGACAGGGTCGGCCTGCTGTCGCTGAACTCGGACCGCTACCTGCTGTGCCTGTACGCAATCCTCTGGGCCGGCGGGGTGATCAATGCGATCAACACCCGCTGGAGCCTCGACGAAATGGCCTATTCGCTGGATGACAGCGAAACCGGCGTGCTGTTCGTCGACGATGGCTTCGCTGCGCTTGGGGCGCTTCTGAGCGAGCGCTGCGCCCACCTGCGTTGCTTGTTGTCGTGCGCGCAAAGCGACGGTCCGGGCGATTACCCGACATTCTCCCAACTGCTGGCCCATGCCCCGGTCGACGATGCCCGGCGTGCCGGCGATGACCTGGCCGCACTGCTCTATACCGGCGGTACTACCGGGGCGCCCAAAGGGGTGATGCTTTCCCATGCCAATCTCCTGGGGAATGCGTTGTCCACCCTGGCGGCTGCGCCTCGTGCACCGATAGACAAGGTTCTGCAGGTGGCGCCGCTGTTCCATGTCGGCGGGCTGGCGCTGGTGCTGCAGGCGGCCTTGCGGGGAGCCTGCCATGTCGTCCATGGCCAGTTCGACCCGGCGGCGATACTGCGCAGCCTTGCGGACGAGCGCATTGGCGAAACTTTCCTGGTGCCGACCATGCTCCAGCGGCTGCTGGATGCGCCGGAGTTGCCGAACCATGACCTGTCGGCGCTGAGGACCATCGTCTACGGGGCTGCGCCCATGGCTCCGGCTCTGCTGGAGCGAGCCATGGCCGCGCTGCCGGGCGTCGCGTTCATCCAGGTCTATGGCATGACAGAACTGGCGCCGGTGGTGGCAGTCCTGCCGGCCAGGCAGCAGGGTGTTGAAGGGTCGGTGGCGCAGCGCTCAGGCAGCGTTGGGCGTCCGACTTCCACTTGTGAGGTGCGCATACTCGATAGCGCTGGGGTGGAACTGCCGGCTGGCCAGTGCGGCGAGATCGTCGTCCGTGGCCCGGGAGTGATGCAGGGATACTGGAAGCGGCCGCGCGAAACCGCCGAGGTCCTGCGCGAAGGCTGGCTGCACAGTGGCGACGGTGGATTCATGGATGCGGACGGATGCCTCCATCTTGCCGACCGGATCAAGGACATGATCGTCAGCGGCGGCGAGAACATCTGGTCGGTCGAGGTCGAGGGAGCCCTGTACCAGCATCCGGCGGTGGCCCAATGCGCCGTGATTGGCGTGCCGCATGCCGAGTGGGGCGAGGCCGTGCATGCCCTGGTGGTCCTGCATGCCGGAGCGGTCCTCGATGCTGCCGAGCTGATCCGGCACTGTCGCGATCGGATAGCCGGCTACAAGTGCCCGCGCAGCATCGAGTTTCGTGAGGAGTTGCCGATGTCCGCGGCCGGCAAGATTCTCAAATACCAGCTACGTGAAGCCCATCGGCGTATTCAGGGAAATAGTGATGCAACTGCCAGGTAAAGCGTTCCATCTGCATACCGATGAATCCGCATTGTCGGACCTGTACCGGCGTCTTGATCAGGTGCGCTGGCCGGAAACGCCGTCGGCTGCGGGTTGGCGGCAAGGCAGCTCGCTCCCCTATATGCAGCGTCTGGTGGAGCACTGGCGCAATAGGTTCGACTGGCGAGCCTGGGAGCACCGCATCAATGGTTTCGAGCAGCGCCTGGTCGAGGTCGATGGGCAGACGATACACGTGCTGGTCGAACCGGGTTCGGGTGATGATCCCTTACCGCTGCTGTTGACTCACGGGTGGCCGGGGTCCTTCCTGGAGTTCATCGATATCATCGAGCCGCTGGCGCATCCGGAACGCTTCGGCGGGCGAATCGAAGATGCCTTCACGGTGGTGCTTCCCAGTCTGCCCGGCTATGGATTTTCGCCGGCGCCGAAAGAGCCTCTCGGGCCGCGCGCCATCGCCGGGCTGTGGAGTCGTCTGGCGACCGAGCACTTCGGTTTCCGGCGCTACGTGATCCAGGGTGGCGATTGGGGGGCGGTGGTGGGTGGCCTGCTGGCCCGTCTGCATCCGCAAGGTCTGCTGGCAGCGCACCTGAACATGCTCGGCTGCCTGCCTGCCCTTGGTGCGGACTCCGCGCTGACGCCGGAAGAGGGGGCCTGGCTCGCGCGCCTTGGCGCACTGCAGCAGGAAGAGGGCGCCTACCAGCAGGTTCAAGGCACCAAGCCACAGTCGCTGGCCTACGCGCTCACGGATTCTCCGGTCGGCCTGGCCGGATGGATCGTCGATAAGTTCCAGGCCTGGACCCTGGGGGCCAGCGAGGAGGATCCGCCGTTCGCCATGGACTGGATGCTCGCCAACCTAATGCTCTATTGGCTGAAGGGTATCAATGGCGCCAACTGGCTCTACCAGGTTGCGCGCAGCGCTGGGGACACGCGAATTGCGGCAGACGAGTGCGCGACCGTGCCGACGGGGTTCTCACTGTTCCCCCACGATCTGATTCCACCGCCTCCGCGCAGCTTCCTCGAGCGGGTTTTCGATGTGCGCGAGTACCGCGTGCATGCCCGCGGCGGGCATTTCCCCGCGCTGGAACAGGGTGAGCTGCTGGTGGCCGATATCCGCGAGTTCTTCCGCGCCTTCCGCTGAGGCGCGGCGTTCGATCCAACGGCAGCACAGAGGGGCAGGCATGTCTCGCAGGACCGATTCCGGCTTCGCGCACGAGCGCTCCTCCGCCGCGGATGCCGACCTGGCGCAACGCAAGCGTCCACGGCAGGCGCGCTCCGTGGCGATGGTCGAGGCACTCAAGCAGGCGGCGGCGCGGATTCTCGACGAGGAGGGCCGCGAGGCCCTGTCGCTGAGCCGGCTGTCTGAGTACGCCGGGGTGTCGGTCAGCTCGATCTATGAGTACTTCCCGACACTGGAGGCGCTGATCTCGACCATCTTCGACGATCGTTGCGCGCAGCAGCAGGCTCGCCTACTGGATGCGATCCATGAACTACCGGCAGAGAGCACCTTGTACGATGGCCTGCTGCTGATCTTGCGCTGCTTCTTGCAGTTGCGTCGTGAGCAGTGGGCGTTCGACCAGCGATTCAATGCCCGCTATCTGCAGCACCACGAACTGCAGCGTCTGGAAACGCCCCCTTCGCAGAGCCTGGACCAGGCCCGAGTCACCCGTGCGCTGATGCAGCGCTTCGCTGCCGATATGCGTGTGCAGGACGCCGAAAAGACGATTTTCCTGGCATATCACAGTATGCCGGCGCTGACCCGGGTGATCGCCCTGGAGCGCCCGGAATACCTGGAGCAGGACGATACCGCGGAGATGCTCGCGCGGATGCTGCATGCGCTGCTTGGCAGGCCCGATGTCAGCCATGCTGCGGGTCCGTGCAAGACATGACCGGCCAGGCGAGCCGGCCGGTCACGTACTCTTCGCTCACTCGATATTCGGGCGTTGCCAGGGGCCGGGAATGGTCTCGGGCGAGCAGATTTCATTGACTATCCACTTGCCCATCCTGCGCATGGGCTCGATGGCGTCCTGCGGCAGCGCCCAGTTCAAAGCCACGGCATACCCCAGCGAGACGATGCGTTGTGCGCCGTGGAGCGGCAACCGGTCCTTGAGCGAGTCCTTGAGGGCTTCCGGGTAGACCCCCACGGTCTGGGTCGAGGCATCGACGGCATCCATCACCTCGTCCAGCGAGTCCACCGGGACCAGGTTGGCGGTGCGATCGTTGAGTGCCGAGGCGAACGAGACCGGGTCGGCCAGCTGGGAAACGATCACCGCACCTTCTCCGTCCTCTCCGCCAATGACCCGATACCAGTCATCTTCCAGGCGCAGGGCACGTAGATGCGCAGCCAGTTCCGGGTCGTAGCGCTTGGGCTTGCTGCTGATGCTGTTCGGCAACCGGTGCAGGGCGGCGTAGACCTGTTCGGCGAACTGGTTGAGGCGTTGCAGTCCGGCGTCGTCGGTGCCGGATACGGCATAGATCACTCGGGCATTCACGCAACCCTGCTGGTTATGGGCACCGATATCGCAGGCCAGGCGAAGCGCCGCTTCGCTCATGCGCTCGGGGCTGCTGAAGGTTTCCGCTCCGAGGATGCTGGCGCTGCGCTTGGGGTCCAGGGAAATCAGCTCAAGGCCTGGCTGGATATAGCGGCTGACGTGGCGGACCGAGGCGAAACCACCCCAGGCGACGATCTTCTCGAAGTGCTCCGGGCGGTACAGGCTCTCCTCCAGCTCCTGATCGCCACCGCGCCAGTAGGCGACGCTGAGATGGTGGGTGAGGGGGTGATCGGGGGCCATGGCGATCATGCTGCGGGCAATTGCGGTGGCGGTGAAGGGATCGTTGGAGGGCGCCTTGATCAGGGCATCGCTGCGCAGGAGCAAGTTGCGCACGATGCTGAGCAAGGACAAGCCGGGGGAATTGCCGGCGACGATGTGCAGCGTCCGGGCGCCGAAGCAGCGCACCTCGACGTCGCGACCGTCGTGCAGGGTCTTGCGCACCCAGCCTTCCAGATGGTCGATGCCGACAGTTTGCTCCGCGGCTTCGCGAACGGACTGGCGATCCAGCATCCGCGCCAGCCCCATGTACTGCGCCTTGAGCAGGCGCGGAGTGGTGGGGGCGGCGGCATAGGAAAGCTCGCAGGCTTCCTGCAGGAACGGGTTTCGGGCGAAATCCAACTGCGCGGCGAGTGCGTCGATGTAATCGAGGATGTCGTCGAAGCACAATTGATACAAGTCGCCCAGCTTGGCCGGGCTACGCAGCGGCAGGCGCTCCAGGTAGCGCCGGGCGTCCGGGGTCTGGAAACGCAGGTCACCGCCGCGGCCGCCGACTTCGACCAGGTCATCGGTGCAGACTTCGCCACGGATGATCATGGGGGCAATTGGCAAGGTCATGCTCATTCTCCCAAGGTATTCAGGAAGTCCATGGCTTCCTGGTGGGCACTTTCGGTACCGGCGCAGGTGATCTTGTCGTCGCCACCGCTCTTCTCGCTGTAGCGCTGGACCTCACCGACGATGTAACGGCTGGTTCGACCGCAGGGGCAAGGCTGATCCCACTCGAGGGTGATTTCATCGCCCGAGATGAAGCCGCCCCAACGTGAGTCGGCGCCCAGGTCGAAGAAGGCTGCGCGTCCGGTGACCCGGCCGTGGCGTGGCAGCGGTTGGCTGGACTGCGGGTCCAGGACGTAGGGAATCGCAAGGTGCGACAGGTGATAGTGGCCGTGCTCGCAGCGCATGTGGGTGGCCAGTACTTCGCTCATTGCGTAGAGCTCGTGGAGTTGCTTGGCACCGGTGAATCGCAGGATGTCCTCGCGCCAGCCCGGCGGCTGCACCAGACCCTTGGCGCCACCGCCCGTGCTGACATAGGAGTTGTCGGCGAAAACCGCCTCCAGCCCTGCCTCCAGTCCGGCCTTGGCCATGTTGTGCAGGAGGTTCCAGGTCGCCCAGACGAAAATGCGCTTGCCGCGAAGCTCCTGCGATACCTGCTGGAAGAAACGTTTCAGATGCGTGGGCATCTGAGCCTGCAGTGCTTCGTGCTCCTGCTTGCGGGCCAGCAGCGCCGGGTTGATCTGCAGCCGGTCCAGGGTGCCTTTGGCTTGGGCGGCCTTGACCCGTGCCGACAGGTAGAGCACGTCGGAGCTCATCCTTGCCGGGTAGGCGGCATGGAAGTGGTCCTCGTCACGCAGCAGGTGCTTGACGATGCCGTCGTTGCCGCGCAGATGCGAGGAATATCCCGAGCGAAAGAACGGATAGGCGACATGCAACTCGGGACGCTCCCCGCGCAGTGGTGCGCCAAGGTTCCAGACGCTCATCTGCTTCATCGCCCCGTTCTTGTCCAACTCGCTCTGGCTGTGGGGAAGGAACGATACGGTGCCGGAGGTGCCGGTGGAGTGGGAGATACGCAGTTCCGGCAGGGCCGCATCCATCACCTCGAGCCATTGGTCGATGCTCTGGCACGGGGAAACGTCGACCTCTGCGACGGGATGAGTGGTGAGCTTCGCCAGCCATCGATTGAGCTGCGCGAAGCGATTGCCTTCGAGCAGCGCTGGCGGGTAGGACTTGTACATGCTGTGGTCGAACAGCAGCGGAACGACGTCCTCGACTTGCTCGACGCCTTCCACACCTTCGGCGTCGGCCAGTTTGCGCAGCATCGGGATGGCGTCGCGCAACTGCGCAAAGCGTTGCTGGAGACCGGCGAGTTGCAGCGCGTCGATCTCTTCGCGGGGCAAGTGTTCCCAGCTATGCAGGGAGTAATCCGCGAGCATGGGCGGATCGGTCAGTAGCCAGTCGGTTTTTGTTGTGATGGACATTGTCGCACCCTGTCTCGTTGGCTGGAGGCTTCCAGTGTAGGGACAGCGAGGGACGCGCATCTCCGGATTGGGGGATCGCGAATTGATTATTCAAGCTATTGATTTAAAAGATTTTTATTCTGCGGCTAGAGTGCCGGAGCGAAGGGGCTCCGCATTTCGTCACGGTTGCCGGTCAGGGGATCTCGCGGACGTGCAGCAGCATGCCATCGGGATCGTCCGCATAGTCCAAGGTCGATCCGTAATTGCGGAGGGCGGCCAGGCTGCGTTCCGGCTGGAAGCTGTAGCACAGGGGCGCTTGGTGATAAATGCCGGCACTTTCGTAGCGGTCGTGGTCGATGGTTCGCCCCCCTGCCACCAGTAGGGCGCGGCGCATGATGGTGGCGTATTCCGCCGGCTCTTCCGCCATCGCCTCGGTCCAGGCGCGAAAGCCATGTTCCAGGGACTGCCCTGCGCACTCCAGGGGCGCACGGATCTGCCTGCCTTCCACCTCCCAGCGCAGGACTTCGATGCCATTGCTCTGGAGGGTGGCGATGGTCGGGCCGAGGATCGGCCGCTGGTCGTCCCAGCGGAGTATTTTACGGTCCGGCACCAACGCCTGATAGCGCCGGTGGGGGCGCCCCGCGGCGGCATGGGCCATGGCCAGTCCGGTGAGATCGAACACATGGGTGCATTGCTGGCGCATTTCCAGCAAGGTGCCGATATCCGAGGCGCGCCGCAGCAATGGCTTGCCGATCAACTCCCGGAGCGGTTCGACGGCCCCCGGACAGGTAACCCAAGGCGTGCGTGGCGCCGCCATGCGTACATCGGTTATGCGCTTGCCGTCATGTTCCAGGCTGACGCCAAAGTGATGGAAGTCATCTTCCAGCCACCCCACCACCAGAAAGGGGCTCTGGTTCCTGAGGTCGATCAGCCTACGGAGGCGACCCTGGGTACGCGGAAATCCATTGGCCATGGCCGTCTCCCGGTTGGTTTGCCCAGGCTCCGTCTCGGTGTGAGACGGAGCCTGATAGATCAGGCCTTGAGCAGGTGCTTGGCGAGGCTCCAGCGATGCACTTCCGACGGGCCATCGTAGATACGGAACGCGCGCATGTCGCTCCAGATTCGCGCGACGATGCTTTCCCCCGTGACGCCGCGGCCGCCGAGCATCTGCACGCAGCGATCGACGATGCGGAACTGTGCTTCGGAGGATATGACTTTGGTCATGCTCGACTCATGCTTGCCGCTGTGGCCCTGGTCGAGGACCCAGGCGCAATGCCAGATGGCCAGGCGCGTGGTGTGCAGTTCCATTTCGTTGTCGGCGAGCATGAAGCCGACGCCTTCGTGCTCCCCCAGTGGCTTGCCGAAGGCGAAGCGTTCGCGTGCGTACTGCTTGGCGATGTCATTGGCGCGCCTGGCCTGTCCGAGCCAGCGCATGCAATGGGTCAGTCGGGCCGGGGCGAGGCGCACCTGGGCATAGCGGAACCCCTTGCCCACTTCGCCGAGCACTTCGCTTGCCGGAATTCGGAGGTTGTCGAAACGCACCACGGCATGGCCACCGGTGAAGCAACTGTCCAGTGCATCCATGGCTCTCTCGATGGTGATGCCGGGGCTGTCCATGTCGGCAAGGAACATGGTGGCATTGCCGTCTTCCATGCGCGCCATGATGATCGCGTATTGCGCGCCAACCGCGCCGGTGATGAACCACTTCACGCCATTGATGACGTAATGCTCGCCATCCTTCACCGCAGTTGTCTGCAGCATCGAGGGGTCGGCGCCGGCGCCCGGAGCGGGCTCTGTCATGCAGAAGCAGGAGCGCGTTTCTCCGGCGATTTGTGGTTTGAGCCAGCGGTCCTTCTGGGCCTGGCTGGCGACCACTTCCATCATGTGGATGTTGCCTTCGTCGGGCGCCGCGATGTTCATGGCGGTAGGGCCGAGCGGGGAGTAGCCCGCCTCTTCGAAGACGATGGCCTTGGCGATATGCGACAGGCCCAGGCCGCCGAATTCGCGCGAGGCGTGCGGGGTCAGAAGTCCGGCTTCACGGGCCAGGCCGACAAGGTCACGGCGCAGCGCCTCGCTGGGGCCGTGTCGGTCCTGGCGCGGGTCGTTCTCGAACGGGATGACCTGTTCGGCGATGAAGCGCCGCGTGCGTTGCTGCAGGTCGAGCAGCTCTTCGGGTAGTTGGAAGTCCATGGTCTATCTCCAGGGCAATGGCGAATGGGGTCAGGCGTTCAGGGCAACCAGGCGGTTACCGTCCAGTGTCGGAATGACATCGAGCAGGCCGAGCTGCGCGGCGTAGCGCAGTTCTTCGTCGAGCTCGGCCTTGGCCAGGACCTGGCCAAGGCGGCTATTGCGCAGGCAGTTCTCCGGTTGATCCGCATACTGCCGGTAGACCGCGAGCGCAATGCGGCAGGTATCGGTCAGTTCCCAGGCGCCCTGGTTCTCCTTGCAGAGTCGCTCTACCAGGTAGCCGGCGGTGAAGAGGTCCTCCAGGTTGACCAGGCCGGCGGAGCCCGAGCAGATCACGACGATGGACCTGTCGCTGTGCTGCTGTAGCTGCCGGGCTACGGCTGGGCCGTTCAGTAGCGCGGCGGCATAGACATGCCGAGCGCACGCGGCCTTGCTCAGCGCGACTGTACCGTTGGTGGTGGAGTACACCAGGCGCTTGCCGGAAAGGGGCTCGCGGGTCAACGCCAGCGGCGAGAAGCCGGCGAATCCGAAGATGCGTTGCATGTGGCTTTCGCCGGCCAGCAGGTAGCTGTTGGCATCCAGGTTGCGCACCACGTCGTGGGCCATCTGCCAGGACGCCAGCGGATAGACGTCGCTGGCACCGTGGTGAAGGGCGGCCACGATCGTCGAGGTGGCGAACAGGGTGTCGATCACCACAGCGACCTTGTCGTGGAGCATGCTGGGATCGAGATCTTCCTTGCGCAGCAGTACGTTCAGCTTGGCCATCTTCAGCGCTCCCGGGGGACAGAAGGACGAGTGCCGCGCAGTGCTTCAACCTGCTTCAGGTATTTGGGGTTGGCTACCTGCAGTCGCGCCATTACGTCGTCGCGTAACGCCTTGCCGAGATGCGTGAGCTGCCAGTCCAGCTGTCCGCTGCGTAGCGCCCTGCAAAGTTCGGCGCTGTCGGTGGGCGCCCTGTCGGCATCCAGTGCGACCCGGTCGAGCAATACGTGCCGGGCATCGTCGAGGCCGTTGCCGGCTTGTTGCTCGCGGCTGGCTATGGCCATCGCATTGGCGATCATCAGCGCGATGTAGTGCTGGGCGCTGGGCAGGTGCGGCAGCAGTTCCTCGAGCAGGCTGGTGCGAGCCGTCAGCAGCAGGTCGGCGGCGCGGGGCTGGTCATGCATGGCGGGGCTCCTTGTCCAGGGCGGCGATTTCGTCCAGCAGGTCAAGTTCGATTTCCGGCAGCATGCGGCCGGTCAGCGCCAGCTCGAGGGACGGTTGCTCGCCCGAGAGGTGCCGCTGTGCCTGGAACAGCGCAATGACTGCCCAGCGCACGCTGGCCATGATGCGCCAGTAGGCCAGGTGCTCGGCCTGTGGCGCGCGACCACCAACTGATCGATAGCCGTCCAGCAGTTCCTCCAGCGATCCAAGGCCACCGGCTTCGCGCTCCAGCGCGCCGAAGCGCCAGCAACGCGCGCAGAACCAGCCGAGGTCCTCTTCCGGGGCGCTCCAGGAGGCGAACTCCCAGTCGAGCACCCCGGTCAGGCGGGTCTTGTCGACCATGTAGTTGCCCGTGCGGAAGTCGCCATGCACCAGACTGTAGCCCAGGTCCTGCGGAGCATTGACTTCGAGCCAGCGCAGCGCCCATTCCAGGGTCGGTTGGGGGCGACCGAGTCGATCGAGGAGGTCGCGGTACTCCTCGACTCGCCGCAGGGCCGGGTTGCCGCTGGGCGAGCCAAGGAACTCCAGTTCGGCGCCGGGTGGGGTGATGCGGTGCAGTTGCGCCAGCGTGGCACCCAGTTCGCGTAGCAGGCCGGCGCGTTGCTGCGGGTTTAGGTCGCCACGTATGAGTGCGCGCCCACTGGCGTTTCCGTCTATCCGGCGCATCAGGTAGAAGTCCCGGCCCAGCTCGCCGTTGTCGCAATGCAGCCAGAGCGGCTCCGGGACTTTGACGCCGGCGCTGAAGGCGGCGCGCAGTACGGCGAACTCCTCGGCGCGACCCAGGCTCATGGGCAAGCGCGACGTGGAGTCGGTCCGCAGTACCCAGCGCTGGTCGCCAGCGAAGGGGCCACCGTCGATGCGCAGGTCCAACGCCAGGTTTTCCTGAATCGCACCGCCTCCCAGGCGCCGCATGCCGCGCAACTCGACCTGCCTGGCGTCGGTGCGTTCAGCAATGAAGCGGCGGCTGAACTCCGCCAGGTTCTGGCTTGGAGCGGTATCCGCAAGTGTCGCGTGTCGGGACATGGTTCTCTCTCTTTGACGGGGCATTCAGACGGAGAAGCGGGCGGCGCTGGCCTGTAACGTGTTGGCCAGCACACGCAGCTCTTCCGAGGCGCTGAAGGTGGTTCTGCAAATGTCGGTGCTCGCGTCGGCCATGCTGGCGATGTGTTCGATGCGTTGCGCTATGTCCTGGCTGCCGAGGCTCTGTTCCTGTACGGCGCCGGCGATGCCCTCCATGCCCTGGAAGACGTCATCCACGGAAAGGCGGGTGCTGGCGAAAAGCGCCTTGAGCAGTTCAAGCTGCTCGCCGCTGCTGCCCAACGCCGAGGCTCCGGCCGCCAGCGATCGCTCGACGTCGGTGGATTGCTGACCGAGCGCGAGGGTGACTTCGTCGATGCGGTTGGCCGCGTCCGAGGACATCTCCGCCAACTGGCGGACTTCTCCCGCGACCACGGCGAAGCCACGGCCCTGGTCACCGGCCCTGGCGGCTTCTATGGCGGCGTTGAGCGCCAGCAGGTTGGTCTGCGCGGCAATTGCCTTGACTTGCCCTGTCATGTCACTGATCGACGTGGTGCGGCGTACGAATTCGTTGACCGACCCGGTAATGGATCCGGTGGCCTGCTCCAGGCGCTGCAGCGCCTCCTGCAGACGCTCCAGGGCGGCAGCACCCGCCTCGGTGTCCGTCAGGCTGCGTGCGGCGGACTCACGTACCAACTGCGCGTTCTGCGCCAGCGACTGGAGGCTCTGGTTCATCTGTTCGACCGTGGTCGACACGCTGGCCGCGGACTCCGCCTGCTGGTTGCTGCTGTCGACGATGCTCTGGGTCGAGCGGTTGAGCTGCTGTGCCGAACCCGCCAGGCGCCCGCTGCCTTCGATCACCTGGCGGACGGCCTCCTGGAAGTTGTCGATCAGCGCATTGAAGGCGGCAGCGGTCTGGGTGATCTCATCCTTGCCGATGAGGGCGACGCGCTGGGTCAGGTTGCCGTCGCGCAGGGACAGGGCGCCCTCGCGAATGCGCCCGATGGCGTTGCGGATCTGTCGACCGATGAACAGGCTCACGCAGACCGCGAGCAGCACCGAGAATACGGTCAGGCCCAGCAATATGCGCGAGATCCACTGTGCCTTGCGTTGAGCGCTGAGGAAGGCGCTTTCGGTCAGGTCCCGCTGCTTGTCTACCAGCTTGGCGTACAGGCCGTCGACATAGTTGAACTGGCTCCGCGTAGCGCTGATCCCGGTGGCCAGGGCATGGGGATCATCCTTCGCCGCATCGAACAGGTCGACGATCGACTGCTTGAGGTTGGCCGCTTCAGTCGCGAGCTCCTTGTAGAGCTCCTGCTCATCGCTGCCCAGGCGGGGCTCGGTCGCGCTCTTGCGGATATGCGCGAGCAGGTCGTCGGATTGGCCGAGCAGGTCGTCGCGGGCCTGTTGCAGGTCCTGCGCGGACGGCTGGCCGGTGTCCAGCAGGCGCTGCACGTTGGCGTAGGTCTCGCGGATCAGCAGCTGGGCATAGGAGACGCCGACAAAGGCCCGCTGGTACTGGCCAAGGCGCAGCTCATGGATGTCGTCGAGCAGTGCCTGCTGCTGGGCAATCCCGAAGTGGGCGGCCAGGGCGCCCAGCAGCAGCAGGAGAACCAGCAGGCCGGGGGCCAATTGCAGTTTGGCGGCTATAGAGAGGCGGGCGATCCAGTGCATTTTGTTGTTTTCTCTGTTTGCAACTGAAGGAGGGTGGCAATCAGCGGCCGCGGAACTCCGGCCGGCGTTTGCCGAAGAAGGCATCGCGCCCCTCGGCAAAGTCTTCCGAGGCGATCAGCAGAGCCTGGCTGTCGGCCTCCCAGTCGAGCAGTGCGTCGAGACTCTGCGCCCTGGACATCAGGGTTTTGACCGCGCCCAATGGGCCCGGAGCCGCGCTGGCCAGGCGCTGTGCCAGTTCAAGGGCATGAGGCAGGATCTCGGCGTCGCTATCCGCCATTTCGTCAACCAACCCGATGCTGTGGGCGCGGCTTCCGTCGAGCACCTCGGCGAACATCACCAGGCGCTTGCAGCGGCTGGCGCCAATGCGTTGCGGCAAGGTCCAGAGTAGGCCCCAGTCGGCCATCACGCCGACCTTGCCGAAGACGGCGCCGAACTGGCTGTTGGCCGAAGCGACGACGAAGTCGCAGGCCGACGCCAGCGACAAGCCGGCACCGAAGGCTGCACCCTGCACGGCGGCGACTACAGGCAGGCGGCCGCAGGTGATCTGGCGGATGATCCGATGGCCTTCGCGCATGTTGGCGCGCATCTGCTGCGGGTTGCTGTCCAGGCCGTCCAACTCGCCTCCGGCGCAGAAATGCTTGCCACCGGTGATAACGATGGCTCGGCACTGGCGATCGTCTTCGAGGCGCAGCAGGAGCTCGGCGAGCCGCTGGTAAAGGGCCGGCGCCAGCGCGTTGCGTTTTTCAGGCAGGTTCAGGGTGAGCAGGGCGACAGCGCCATGGCGCTCCAGCAGAACGGCGTCTTGCATTTTCGATGGCTCCGGTCAGGCAGCTTGCAGGTGGCGTTGGAGAAAACCTTCGACGGCATCGTTGAACTGGTCGTTGCGATCTCCGGCGACCATGTGCCCAGCGCCTTCTATGTCCAGGTATTCGGCATGGGGGATGAGTTCGAGCAAGTGCGCGGCGCCCTCGCGCGTCACCACATCGCTCTGCTTGCCGCGTACCAGCAGGGTAGGGATGGTGACCTTGCGGGCGGCGGCTTCCATGCGCTCATTCAGTTCACTCTGGGTCTGCTTGCGACTGGACTGGAAGGCAGGGTCCCAATGCCAGTAGAGGCGGCCGTCACCCTTCAGGCGCAGATTCTTCATCAAACCTGCCGGGTTGCTTGGCCGCGGGCGTCCGGGGAGATAGCGGGCGACGCTGTCGGCGGCTTCCTCCAGGCTGGCGAAGCCGCCGAGGTTGCTGCCCATGAATTCGCCTATGTGCTTGATCCCCGCCGCAGACATGCGCGGCACCACATCCACCAGCACCAGCGCGCTGGCAAGGGGGGCCAAGCTCTCGCCGACCGCTAGCAGCGAGGTAGCGCCTCCGAGCGAGGCGCCAACCAGCGCAGGAGGTCGCTCAAGCTCCCCGATCACCAAGCGCAGGTCGTCGATGAAGGCATCCAGGCTGTAGTCGCCATCGCTATCCCAGTCACTGTCCCCATGGCCACGCAGGTCCAGGTTCAAGACGCGAAAGCCACGTCCGACCAGGTCGTGTGCGGCCTTGCCCCAGGAATGCCGGGTCTGGCCGCCGCCATGGAGCAGGATGACCGGCTGATGCGCGGCATCACCTCCGATGTCAGCGCTCAGGCTCAGTCCCCGATGACCGCTGATGCGGGTGCTGTGCAGGATCATCTGCGTCTCCCTTGGGCAGATACCACCGGGTTTCGGTGGTGAAGTAGAAAAAGGGCCCTCCGCCTCACGCTCACATCTATTTGCGGAGGGCCTCGGAAACTTCATTGCTCGTAGTAGCGGCGTCCTTGGGCCGCCATTTCGCGCATTCGTGGGCTGGGCTCGTAGAGTCCGCCGAGGACGGCGAAGCGGCTACATTGGCTGAGCACCTCGGGTAGGCCCAGCCAATCGGCATAGATCAGCGCGCCGCCGAGGTGACGCGGCAGACCGACGCCAAGGATCAAGGCCATATCCACTTCTGCGGCGCTGGCGGCAACGTTCTCCTCCAGGCAGCGGGAAGCCTCGATGATCAGCGGCAACATCATGCGTTGGACGATTTCTTCGTCACTGAAGACCCGGCGGCCGTTGGGCTGGATTTCAGCGAGCAGGGCGTCGGTATCCTCGCTGGCGAGCTTGTGCGGGCGTCCTTTCGTATCCGTCTCGTAACGGTAGAAGCCGATACCGTTCTTCTGCCCGAAGCGCCCCAGGCTCGCCATGCGTTGTACGGCGTGTTCGTAGCCGGGCAGCAGGCGTTCGCCATAGCCATGGGCAATGTGCTCGATGACGTGGCTGGAGGTGTCCATGCCGACCACATCCTGCAGATAGGCCGGGCCCATGGGCCAGCCGAAGGTTTCCATGACCCGATCCACCTGTCGGAAGTCCGCACCGTCATGGACCAGACGCAGGAAGGCGAGGATGTAGGCGGTGAGAATGCGGTTCACCAGGAAGCCGGGGCAGTCGCGCACCACCACCGGCGTCTTGCCCATGGCGCTGGCGTAGCTGGCGATGGCGGCGGCCGCGACCTGGCTGGTGTGCGGGCCGCAGATGACCTCCACCAGGGGCATCGCCGGCACCGGGTTGAAGAAGTGCATGCCGACAAACTGCTGCGGCCTTTGCAGCGCCCCGGCCAGATCGCTGATGGACAGCGACGATGTGTTGGAGGCGAGCACGCAATGCGGGCTGACCTGGCTTTCCACCTCGGCTAGGACCTGCTTCTTCACCGCCAGGTTTTCCACCACGGCTTCGACCACTACATCCAATTCGGTGAATCCCGGGTAGGACAGTGTCGGCTGGATCTGTCCGAGTATGGCGTCCGCTTGCGCGTTACTCAGACGCTGGTTGGCGACCTGCTTGTCCAGCAGTTTGCGCGCTTCGGACATGCCCAGATCCAGGGCCTTCTCGGCGATGTCCTTCATCACCACCGGGACGCCGCGGACGGCGCTGGTATAGGCAATGCCGCCGCCCATGATGCCGGCACCCAGCACACCGGCGCGGCCGGGGCGGGACGCGATGCGCCCATATTCGCGCGCCCGGCGCTTGAGCAACTGCTCGTTATGGAATACCTGCACCAGGGCAGCGGCGGCCTGGCTTTTGAGTACGCGGGAGAACGCCGTAGACTCCAGGCGCAGCGCGCCGTCGCGATCGAGTTGAATGCTCTGCTCGATTAGGTTGATGACCGTGTGCAATGCCGGAACCTTGCTGCCGGCAGCCGCCGTCCGGGCATCGACATAGGCCTGAACCTGGCTCTGCTCGCGCGGCAGGAGGCGTTGCCGCCGGCGAGCTTTCCAGGCGCCGATGCGCGCGCTGGCGAAGAGTTCGAGCAGCGCGGCCTGACGGAGCGCCGTGCATTCCACGACGCCATCCAGGGCCCCCGCCGCCAACGCCGCCTCGGCTTTCTGCGGGCGCGCCGAGGCGATCCAGGCCAGGGCCACGGCCTCGTCGAGCAGGCGCGGCAGGCGTACGCTGCCGCCCAGGGCCGGGAACAGGCCCAGGCCGATTTCGGGAAGGCCGACCAGGGTCTGAGGCGAGGCGATCCGGTAATCGCAGGCCAGGGTCAGCTCGAAACCGCCGCCCAGGGCCATTCCGTCAAGCATGGCCAGGGTCGGGAAGGGAAGCTCCTCGAGCTGCGAGATGACCGCACTCTGGCCGCTGTTGACGCGAACGATCTCTTCCACCTCGCTGCGCAGCAGCACGGCCAGTTCGCTGAGGTCGGCACCGACTATGAAGCTGTCCTTGGCGCTGGTCAGCAACAGGCCCTGCACGTCCGCGTCGGTGCGCAGCAGACTCAGTGCCTCGCGCAGCTCGTTCAGGGTCAGCTCATCGAGGGTGTTGACGCTGCTGCCCTGGCGGTCGAAGCGCAGTTCGACGAGGCCGCTTTCCAGCGGCGACAGGCTGAGGGATTGGCCCTGGAACATCGAAAGTACCTTCTCAGTGCTTGCCGAACAGGGTCACCACGCAGGCGGACCCCGTACCTATATTGTGTTGCAGACCCAGACGGGCACCTTCAACCTGGCGTGCTCCGGCGCTGCCGCGCAGTTGCTCGACCAGCTCGTAGCATTGCGCCAGGCCGGTGGCGCCCAGTGGGTGGCCCTTGGAGAGCAGGCCGCCAGAGGGGTTGGTGACCACCTGGCCGCCATAGGTGTTGTCGCCGTCGAGGATGAAGCGCTCGGCGCCGCCCACCGGGCAGAAGCCCAGGGCTTCGTAGGTGATCAGTTCGTTGGCGGTGAAGCAGTCGTGCAGCTCGCAGACGTCGATGTCCTGAGGCCCCACGCCCGCTTTCTCGTAAACCCGGGCGGCGGCGTGGCGCGAGATATCGAAGCCGGCGGCGGTGATCATCGAGCAGGCACTGAAGGCGTCGGCGAAATCGGTTCCCAGTTCCTGGGCCAGGATGCGCACGTCGCTCCGGATGCCATGGCGCTTGGCGAAGGCCTCCGAACAGACGATCGCCGCCGCCGCGCCGCAGGTCGGCGGGCAGCATTGCAGGCGAGTGATGAACTGGTAGATCGCCGGGGATTCGAGGACTTCTTCCAGCGTCACCGGATCGCGGAACAGCGCCTTGTCGTTGTTCGCAGCGTGGCGTCGCGCCTTGACCGCGATGCGCGCGAAGGTCTCCGGCCGAGTGCCGTAGCGCTGCGCATGCTCGACCCCTGCGCCGCCGAACAGGTGGGGCGCCGGATAGGCGCCCGGGGTCGGCTGAAGTTGCTGGGACAGCTCCACCCAGTCGAGCAACGGGTTGGGACGGTCCTGGTAGATGGTCGGCAGGGCGCCGGGCATCATCTGCTCGAAGCCGAAGGCGAGGGCGCAGTCGACCATGCCCGATTCCACCGCCTGGCGGGCGAGGAACAACGCGGAGGAGCCTGAGGCACAGTTGTTGTTCAGGTTGAGCACCGGAATGCCGCTCATGCCCACCCGATAGAGCGCGCGTTGGCCACAGGTGCTGTCACCGTAGACATACCCGGCATAGGCCTGCTGGATGCTGGCGAACTCCAGCCCTGCGTCGGCCAGGGCGGCGCGCACCGCGGCGGCGCCCATGAGGTCGTAGGTTTCGCTTTTACCCGGCTTGCTGAACGGCACCATGCCGACGCCGGCGATGACCACTGCACTCATCGTCTTCTCACCTCAAGCCAGGTAGCTGCGCGCGCGATCCAGCTCGGCGCGGCATTCGCCGACCATGCGTTCGAGCAGTTCGGCGCAGGTGGGGATGTCGTTGATCAGACCGATGACCATGCCGGCGGTGATGATGCCCGCGTCAATCTCGCCGGCTTCCAGGGCCGCGCGACCGCGAACGCCGGCGACCAGCGGGCGGATGTCGGCGAACTCGCAGCCGCCGGGGCGACGCTCGGTGGCGACCACTTCATCGGATATGGCGTTCTTGAATACTCGGGCGGAGTTCTTCAGGGAGCGGAAGATCAGGTTGGTGTCGCGCTCGCTGGCGCTGACCATTGCCTGCTTGATGTTCTCGTGGATCGGCGCTTCCTGGGTGACCATGAAACGAGTACCCATGTTCACGCCCTGGGCACCGAGGGCGAGAGCGGCGGCCATGCCCTTGCCGTCGGCGATGCCGCCGGAAGCGATCACGGGGATCTTCAGCTGGCGAACCGCGGCCGGGATCAGTACGAGGCTGGGAATGTCTTCTTCGCCTGGGTGACCGGCGCACTCGAAGCCGTCGATGCTGATGGCGTCAACGCCAAGGCGTTCGGCGGCCAGGGCGTGGCGAACGGCAACGCATTTGTGGACGATCTTGATGCCTGCGGCCTTGAGCTTGGGCATGAAGTCCACTGCCTTGTTGCCGGCGGTTTCCACCACCTTCACCCCACCTTCGATGATGGCGTCGATGTATTCGTCATAGGGCGGCGGGGAAATGGTCGGGAAGATGGTCATGTTCACGCCGAACGGTTTGTCGGTCATCGACCGGCAACGGGCGATCTCTTCGGCCAGCGCCTCGGCGCTGGGCTGGGTCAACCCGGTGAGGATGCCCAGGCCACCCGCGTTGGAGACGGCCGAGGCGAGCTCGGCGCGGCCGACCCATTGCATGCCGCCCTGGATGATCGGGTAGCGAATGCCCAACAGTTCTGTGACTTGCGTTTTCATGATGTGGCCTCTAGAGCTTGCGGTCGTCCAGGCCGAGCGAGCGGCCGATGATTTCTTTCATGATTTCCGTGGCGCCACCGAAGATGCGGGTGACCCGGGCATCGGTGTACATCCGGCAAATGCGGTACTCGTTCATGTAGCCGGCGCCGCCATGCAGCTGAACGCAGGCGTCGAGTACGCGACCTTCAAGCTCGGTGGCCAGGTACTTGGCCTCGGCGGCCAGTTCGGCGCTGAGTCGCTGGTCGTTGTGCAGCGTCACGCACTGGTCGACGAAGGCCTGGATGGCGTCGATCTGCGCGCGCATGTCGGCGAGCTTGAACCGGGCGTCCTGGAAGGTGCCGATGGGGCGGCCGAAGGCCTTGCGCTCTTTGGCGAACTCCAGGGTAAGGTCGAAGGCCACCTGGCAGTGGGCGATGGAGCAGGCGGCAATGATCAGGCGCTCTTCGGCCAGGCATTGCATGAGCTGGACGAAGCCCTTGGTCGGATCACCGAGCACGTTGTTCTTGGGTACCTGGACGTTGTTGAGGAAGAGTTCGGCAGTGTCCTGGCAGTGCAGCCCCATCTTGTCCAGCTTGCGTCCGCGTTCGAAGCCGGGCATGTCGCGCTCGACAAGGAACAGGCCGAAGGTAGGCTTTTCTCCAGCGGCGCTGGTGCGCGCGGCGACCACGAAGAGATCGCCGAGGATGCCGTTGGAGATATAGGTCTTGGCGCCGTTGAGCAGCCAGTGGTCGCCCTTGTCTTCCGCGCGGGTCTGGATGTTGCCCAAGTCGGAGCCGGTGCCGGGCTCGGTCATGGCCACACCGAGAATGATCTCGCCGCGGGCGGCGCCGGGAAGGAAGCGGCTCTTCTGCTCGTGGCTGCCGAATTTGCCGATGTAATTGGCGACCATCCGCGAATGCAGTTGCAGGTAGAAGCCGTAGTCACCATGCCGAAGGTTTTCCTCGTAGAGGATCTGCTCGTAGCGGAAGTCCTCCAGGCCCGAGCCACCGTACTCCTCGGGTGCCCACATCAACAGGTAGCCTTGCGCGCCGGCCTTGAGGTAGGCGTCGCGATCGACCATGCCTTGCTCGCGCCAGCGGTCGACGTGGGGGCTGATCTCCTTCTGCATGAAACGGCGTACGGCGTCGCGGAACAGCTCGTGATCAGCTTCGAACAGCGTTCTGGGCATGCCCATCTCAGGCCTCCGGGTAGAACGGAATGTTGCGGTTGGCGCGTTCGCGCAGCCACTCCGAGGGCTCGAAGCGCGAACCGTGGCGGCGCGCCAGTTCCTCGCAGCGCAGAACGAAATGCTGCAGGCCGACGCTGTCGATGAAGGAAAGGGCGCCGCCCGTCCAGCTCGGGTAGCCGATGCCGAGGATCGAGCCCAGATCGGCATCGCTGGCGCGATCGATCACGCCTTCCTCAACGCATCGGGCACTTTCCAGGGCCTGGATGTAGAGCAGGCGATCGCGCACCTCTTCGACGGCCGGCTGTGCGTCGGCCAGCGGGTAGAGTTCGGCCAGTCCGCTCCAGAGTTGTTTCCTGGCGCCCACCGGGTAGTCGTAGAAACCACTGCCGCTCTTGCGCCCAAGGCGCCCGAGCTGGTTGAAACGCTGGATTACCGGCAGGGCGTGGAGACGACGGAACTTGTCTTCCAGGCCGTCATCGGCAGCCTGCTGGGCGACCTTCAATTGCAGGTCCAGGGAGACTTCGTCGGTCACCGCCAGCGGGCCGGTGGCCATTCCGGCCTGCCGCGCGGCGTTCTCGATCAGGGCCGGCGCCACGCCTTCGGCGAGCATGGCCATGCCTTCGTCGATGAAGGTGCAGAAAATCCGGCTGGTGTAGAAACCGGGACTGTCGTTCACCACGATAGGGGTTTTCTTCAGCTGGCCGACGAAGTCCAGGGCGCGGGCGAGGGTTTCTTCGCTGGTGCGCTTGCCGATGATCAGCTCGACCAGCGGCATGCGTTCGACCGGGGAGAAGAAGTGCATGCCGATGAAATGCTCGGCGCGCTTCGCGTATTCGGCCAGGCCGGTGATCGGCAGGGTAGAGGTATTGCTGCAGAAGGTGGCGCCGGGGGGTAGCATCGCCTCGGCACGGCCGATGACCTCGGCCTTCACCGCACGGTTTTCGAACACCGCCTCGACGACCAGTTCGCAGCCGTCGAGCAGGGCATACGCGGTGCTCGGTACGATGCGGGCAAGCAGGGCCACCGCCTGTTCGGCGCTCAGTTGGCCTCGTTCGACCTGCTTGTCGAGCAGCCGCTTGGAATAGGCCTTGCCCTTCTCGGCGTTCTCCTGGCTGGCGTCGAGCAGAACCACGTCGATACCGGCGGCCGCGGCGACATGGGCGATACCGGCCCCCATCATGCCTGCACCGAGAACGCCGACCTTGCGAACAGGACGGGCCTCGACAACCTGCGGGCGATTCTCCAGCTTGTCGGCCGCGCCCTTGTTGATGAACAGGGTGCGCATCAGGTTTCGCGCAACCGGGTTGGCCAGCAGGGTGCCGAAGTATTTGGCTTCGATGCGCAGGCCCACATCCAGGGTGCTCTGCGTGCCCTCATAGACCGCCGAGAGAATGGCCAGCGGAGCGGGGTAATTGCCTTGGGTCTTGTGCTTGAGGATGGCTGTGCCGTCACGGAAGGTGCGCGCGGCGTGAGGGGCGAGCGGGCCGGCGCCGCCCGGTACCTGGAAGCCCTTGCGGTCCCAGGGTTGCTGGGCTTGCGGGTTGGCCAGGGCCCAAGCTCGGGCCTTCTCGATCAGTTGCTCGGTGGTTGCCAGTTCATCGACCACGCCCAGTTTCAGGGCCTGCTGCGGGCCGAGCGGGTTGCCTTCGAGCAGCAGCGGCAGGGCAGCCTCGATTCCGATCAGGCGGGGCAGGCGCTGGGTGCCGCCGCCGGCGGGGAGCAGGCCGACGCTGACTTCCGGCAGACCAATCTTGGCCTTGGGCGAGTCCAGCAGCACGCGGTGGTGGCAGGCCAGACAGATTTCCAGCCCGCCGCCTAGGGCGAGGCCATTGATGGCGGCGACGAAGGGTTTGCCTCCGGTTTCCATGCGGCGGAACAGGCGGTTTTCGCGGGCGAACCGCTGGCTGGCCGCGAGCGCATCGATGCCGGCATCGTAGGCACCGACCAGGGCCTTCAGGTCGGCTCCGGCGAGGAAGACCGACTTGGCCGAGGTGAGGACTGCTCCCTTGATGGTTTCATCAACGAGCACGCGTTCTACCGCGTGTTCCAGGTCTGCGACCAGTTCGGCGGTGAACACGTTAACCGAGCGGGCGGGTAGGTCCAGGCTGATGACAGCGATGCCGTCCTGGCCGAGGTCGAATTGGAGGGTATTCATGGGTTGCTTCCTTCCCTTGCTCAGACGCGCTCGATGATGGTCGCGGTGGCCATGCCGGCTGCCGCACACAGGGTGATCAGCGCGGTGCGCAGACCGCGACGTTCCAGTTCGTCGAGAACGCTGCCGAGAATCATCGCGCCAGTGGCGCCGAGCGGGTGGCCGAGGGCGATTGCGCCGCCGTTCACGTTGACCTTGTCGTGCGGGACGCCCATCTCGTTGATGAAGCGCAGTACCACCGAGGCAAAGGCTTCGTTCACTTCGAACAGGTCGATGTCACCGACCTGCATGCCGGCCTTGGCCAGCGCCTTGCGGCTCGCTGCGCCGGGACCGGTGAGCATGATGGCCGGCTCGCTGCCGAGCGATACGAAGGAACGCACCCGTGCTCTGGGCTTCAATCCACTGCGTTCGCCGAAGGCCCGATTGCCTAGGAGGATGGCGGCAGCGCCATCGACGATGCTGCTGGAGTTGCCACCGGTGTGGACGTGCTCGATGCGTTCGGTCTGCGGATAACGTTGCAGCATCACGCCATCGAAGCCGCACTGTTCGCCGAGCGTGGTAAACGCGGGTTTGAGCTTGGCGAGGTCTTCCAGGGTGGTGGATGGCCGAATGGCCTCGTCCTTGTCCAGGACGATCTCGCCAAGGATGTCGCGAACCGGGGTCAGTGATGCCTTGAAGTACCCAGCGGCACTGGCCTGGCCGGCGCGGCGCTGGCTCTCCACGGCATAGCTGTCGACATCGCTACGGCTGTAGCCATCCAGGGTAGCGATCATGTCGGCGCCTATACCCTGCGGGATGTACCAGGTTTGCCAGTGGGTCTGCGGATCGCTGTAGCAGGCGCCACCGTCGGAAGCCAGCGGAACACGGGACATCGATTCGACGCCGCCGGCTACCGCTGCGTCCAGTTCACCGGCCATGACCCGCGCGGCGGCGAGGTTGACCGCCTCGAGGCCCGAAGCGCAGAAACGATTGAGCTGGAAGCCGGCGACGCTTTCCGCATAGCCCGCTTGCAAGGCCGCGACACGGGCGACGTTGCAGCCCTGTTCGCCAATCGGCATGACGCAGCCCATGAGCACGTCTTCCACCAGCACCGTGTCCAGCTCGTTTCGGTCGCGCAGCGCGGAAAGAACCTGGGTGGTCAACTGGATCGGAGTGATCTCGTGAAGGGCGCCATCGGCCCTGCCGCGGCCGCGCGGTGTGCGGACGTGATCGTAGATGAATGCTTCGTGCATGGATGCCTCTGCGCTGCGGTTGAGGTGCCTGTGGCAAACCTTCTAAGGTTGCAATCATATTAATCATATATATGTTTGATCTGCAACACGGCAAGCGCGGGAAAAGGCAAGCGGCTGAATGCGATGTGGTGAGGGAGTCACCAGTAGGTCGGCAATGGTCTTGTGTGGTCAAGCAACAACCATAATGATATATATCATTGTCATCGGGCGTTGCTACCCTCTGAGTGCTCCGTCGCGTTGACAACAGAAAGACCTACGATGGAGGCCCTATGGCCTGCTGCATTGCCTTCGCCATGCTTCTTTCCGAAATGATCCTTCTCTGGGAGAGGGCTCGCCGACATCTCATCCTGAATACCCTTGCCATTGTTCTTGCAGTGCTTGCAATGGCTCTGCTGGCCTGGCACTGGCAGCACATCGAAGAGCTGATTCGCCACCCCTTTGCCTTCACGTTCTTCTCCAATCTGCTCGACGAGGCCGGTGGTTACTGCCGTGGCAAGGGCATTCTCTAAGGTGCCTGGTTAGGGGGCTTCTGTGTGGCGACTCGTCGCCCTGGGTAGTGATAAAGGGATAGAACCTGGTTCGGTTTGGCTTCGGAGACAACCGGAGTTTCAACCTTCATAGCCCGTCAAATTGGGCCCTGGCTGGAGTAGGAAGACAATGAGTAGGGTTGATGGCGCAGCCGTTGGATCGGCCGAGCAATTGCATCTTGGAAACCCGGAAGATGGACCAGTGACACGGTCAAAAAAGGCGCGCACTCGGGCGGTGTATCTGGCTTGTGTTGTTGCTGGAGTGCTACCCAGTCTGCTTGGTGCTGCACCCGCGCTACAGGCTGCGGGTCTTGGGTTGTTATTTCCTGGGGCTGGAATGTTCAGTGTTGGTGGATGGGCGCTGCTTTTAGTGCCATTGGTGCTGGCATTGTATGGCGTGGCTCTGATCGCTTGGTTCGGCTCGGGCATGATTTCCGCGCCGATCTTCGTTTGGCTGGGCTCTGCTGCACTGGCTGCGACACTAGCCGGAACGACCTCGTGGCACCTTGGCATGCCTTTGGCTCTTGGGCTTTTGCTGATCTATAGGTTGGTTTCCGCGCATCGCCAGCGCAAGGCGAATTTGGCGATGCTGCAACGGCGCGAAGAGCGCAGCCGGTCGTTGCCAGCCGCTGCCCAGGCAGTTGTTGCTCGTGCTACCGAAGCGCCGGCGGCCGATACGCGGGAGCTGAGTCTCGAGGAGCTGCAGGCTCTACGGTATAACCTGGATCTGGCTCTTCAGCCCCTGGAAGGCTTCGACGGCTTCCAGACGGTCGAGCAGTTCCAAACCTCAGCGCTGCGCTACCAATTGAACAACATCGGTTACTCGCTGGCGGTCATGCAGGCTATCTATACCCCAAGCTTTCATGGTTACAGCAGCCGGGCGCAGCGCAATATCATCGAGAAGATGCTGGACAGGCGAGTGTGGGGGTACTGGCGCTGGGAGCGCCTTTGGGGGCATTTCTCGACTCGCTTCGATCCAGTTGGCAAAGACAACATCATGCTCACCGGCTTCTTTGGATTGCAGGTCTGCCTGTACATGGGGGCGACTGGGGATCGTCGCTACGCCGAGCCCGGCAGTTTGACCTTTACCTGGGGCAAGCGACGTTTCGTCCATGATATCCACTCGATCATTCGCTCGATCGATGAAAACTACAGCCGGAGTGCGTTTTGCCTGTACCCCTGTGAACCGGGTTGGATCTATACCCCCTGCAACTTCATGGGGATGATGGCTCTGATTGCCTATGACCGAGTCTTCGGCACTGGGCTCTCGAAGAAGCATATGCCGCTATTCCTGGATCGCCTGGAAAGCGAGTTCACTCTGGCTGATGGCGACTTGATCGCCTTGCGTTCAGAGGTGACCGGTAGTTCGATTCCGTTCCCGTTCGGTAACGAGGCTCAGCCGTTGTTCATTCACTCCCTCTCTCCAGAGCGAGCTCGGCAGGCATGGGCGCTTGCGCGGCAGGCTTATGTCGTCGAGAGCGGCGACAAGATCGAAATCACCGGCCTTGAGCGTGGAGTCGACTTCGGCCGCTATCGCAAGTCGCCTGTCGGGCATCTCCATCAGCTGCTGGGCTCTGCCAGTGAAATGGGCGACATGCGGGTGGTCCAGGAGATCATGCGATTGCTTCAGGAGCTGGGTAGCCCGAGTCGGGAGGGTGGAGTTCTCAAGTATGACTGCTCGAGTACCACCGGCACTGACCTGGTGCGCGGGCACATTCTTCGTAAAGGAGACTGGCGCCGCACCGTGACTGAGGGGCCGGAGTCTTCAGCGCTCCACGGGCCGATTCTTACCGAGGCGGCCTACCCGCAGGTGCTGGTCGCGCGAGCCTTCACTCGGGGCGATGACCTGCACTTAGTGCTTTATCCAGGTGCCGGCGAAGGCCAGCAAGAGATCGGCATTGAACGCTTGAAGCCGCTGGCTACTTATCGCCTAGAGCGAGCGGATGGGAGTATGCAGGTTCGCGCTGACAGCCAAGGGCGGCTATCGCTGCGGGTAGAGTTGCATGGACGCAGTGAGCTGCGGCTACTCCCGGAAGCTTGATGGGATCCGCCGCGCCCGTTAAGCGCACCAATAACCCACTGGAAGATTCAATGCTTGCGTTGTGCCTCGAGTCTCGGAGTGCAGTGATTTCGGCTGGCTGAAAGCATCGCCCTGAAGACCGTTGCCTGTGTGGTAGGCAATTTTCGAACGACGTCTTGCCAAGTGTCGAAGCCTGGGTTAATCATATATAAGATTTAACTGATTAAGTCGGTTTGCCTGAAACCGGAAGTACCTCCCTGCGGCTCGTCAGCAGGGCAACGATCGCGACAGCACACGAGGTCAACAACAATGATAAGTAAAAAGGTTGCAGCGTTTGGTCTTCTCTCCCTGGCTTGCTCCTGGCACGCCTTTGCCGCCGTCAGCGCTCAGGAAGCGTCTGCGCTGGGTGGTGAGCTGACTGGGTTCGGTGCCATCAAGGCTGGTAATGCTGATGGAAGCATCCCGCCGTACACCGGTGGCCTCACTCAGGTCCCAGCAGGTATGGACGTTCGTGAAGGCAAATGGGTCGATCCCTACGCAGGCGAGAAGCCGCTGTACCGCATCAACTCCGAGAACATGGCCAAATACGCCGACAAGCTTTCCGATGGCGTGAAGCAATTGATGCTGGACAACAAGGACTATTACCTCGATGTCTACCCCAGTCACCGTTCGCTGGCCTTTCCGGAAGACTTCCTGAAAGCGACTGCGCGTAACGCCACCTCTTGCCACACAACCAAGGATGGGCTGGCGGTGGAGGTCGGGTGCCGTGGTGGTCTGCCGTTCCCAATTCCCAAGACCGGCAATGAAGTCATGTGGAACAAGATGCTGGCCTACTGGGGCAACCAGTCTTGGGAGTCGAACAAGGTTAGTTACTGGATGCTTAACCAGGATGGCAAGCCGGTTCTGACCAACTTGATGCGTCCTTTCACTGAGAAGCCCTACTACCAGATCCAGCTCAGTGACCGGCCGGAAAATCTTTACCAGCGCGTAATCGGCTACACCGAAGGTCCGTCGCGTAAGGCGGGCGAGATCAACGGTACGAACCAGTTCCTCGACCCGTTGGTTGATCCGCGCAAGGCTTGGCAATACACCACCGGCCAACGCCGCGTGAAGCTGGCGCCCGAGTTCAGCTATGACACACCGATGGCGGTACTTGGCGGTGCGATGTTCTACGACGAGCTGTTCATGTTCGACGGCACGATGGATCGCTTTGACTTCAAGCTGTTGGGCAAGAAGGAAATGTACATCAATGCCAATAATTTCAACGTTTCATTCAACTGCAAGGTCGACAAGCTGTTCGTCAATCGCCATGTGAATCCAGAATGTGAACGTTGGGAGCTGCGCCGCGTGTGGGTGGTCGAGGCTACACTGAAGCCGGGTATGCGCCATGCCAACAGCAAGCGTATGTATTACTTCGATGAAGACGGCTATGTCGCCGGCCTGATGGATGGTTGGGATCAAGCGGGCAAGCTGTCGCGCACAGGTATCAACTACCAACTCTCCGCTCCTGATGTGAAGGCGCAAATGGGCGGCACCTTTGTCGTATACAACCTCAATCGCGGCATGGTCGCATTCCAATCGGACCTGTCGACCGATCCGAACTCGATCATGCGTTACATCACTCCGCCTCGTGAAAGCGAGCTCAGCCCTGAGTTCGTCAGCTCCGGCGGCCTGCGCTAATAGAGAGTGGATGTAAGCATGACTCTTAAGAATAGGACTGCGATTGTCGGCTTGGGTGCTACACCCTACTACCGGCGTGGTCAATCGCACCCGCAGAGCATGCTGGAGTTGGGCGGCAAGGCTATCCTTGCCGCCGTCCAGGATGCTGGGCTCAATGTTCGGGATATCAACGGCTTTGCCTATTACTCGGGCGGATTCGATACCGCTCTGCTGATGGAGAGCCTGGGTATCCCTGAAGTACGCTATTCGGCAATGATGACCAGTGGTGGTGGTGGTTCGGTCGGTGCAATCGGCCTGGCCGCTTCAGCCATTGTTTCCGGAATGGCCGATACCGTCTGCGTGGTGTTCTGCATGCAGCAGCCTGCAGACAAACGCTATGGCTCGATCATGTCGCGGGTAGAGCCGACGCCGGACAAGGCGTTCTACACCTCGGCTGGTCTCGTCGGCCCTGGGCACTTCTTCGCGTTGCTCGCTCAGCGCCATATGCATCTGTATGGCACTCGTCGTGAGGCTTTCGCTGAAGTGGCCATTTCCTCTCGGCTCAACGCTATCAAGCGGCCGGAGGCACGATTCAGTGCCCCGCTGACCAGAGAAGAATATTTTGCGGCGCCGATGATCGCAGATCCGTTGTGCCGCTATGACTTCTGCCTTGAAAACGACATCGCCATTGCCGTCATCCTGACAAGCGCTGAACGCGCTCGTGATCTCCGGCAGAAACCGGTGTACGTCATGGGGGCTGAGCAGGGCGGCCGGCGTGAGTGGGGGCGAGCAATCGCCTCGATGAACATGTCCGATGACTACTTTGCCAGCGCTGGCTATGCATCGGTGGCCCAGCATCTGTATCGCTCGGCTGGGATCGGTGTCGAAGACATCGATGTCGCCGAGTTGTACGACCATTTTTCACCGATGGTGGTGATGCAACTGGAAGATTTCGGTTTCTGCCCGCGTGGCGAAGGTGGAGCCTTTGTCGAGGCCGGAAATATCCGCTTCGAGGGTGGGAGAATCCCGGTGAACACCCATGGTGGCCACCTGTCCGAGGCCTATGCGGTGGGGATGACTCATGTCCGCGAGGCGATTGAGCAGATTCGCGGTACTGCCACCAACCAAGTCAAAGATGCCCGTATCGCTCTGGTCAGCGGCGGTCCGGCAACCTTGCCGATTAGCGGCTTGCTGCTGGGGAGCGACGCGCATGTCTGAAATTGCCAAAGCGCCGCCGGACGAACTCTTCGAGTTGGCGACTGATGCCTGGACAGAACCTTTCTGGGCAGCTGCACGCCAGCATCGTTTGGTAATGCCCCGCTGTGCCGCGTGCGGCAAGGCGCGAGAAATAGGTTCTCCGTTCTGCCACCACTGCCAGTCGCAAGAACTCGAGTGGGTAGAGGTATCGGGGCGGGCGCGGGTCTATTCGTACACCGTTGTGCGCTTCCCATTGATCGAAGCCATGAAGGATGCCGTGCCCTATGTGCCAGCGGTAATCCAGCTAGAAGAGTTTCCGGATAATAAGCTGATCAGCAATCTGGTCGGCATGCCGCTTGCGGATGTCGCTATCGGTATGCCTGTCGAGGTTCGCTGGCATGATCGCGCCGATGGTGTCACCGTCCCGCGCTTCGGCTTACCCCAATAAGAACAACGAAGGAAGAGCAGCATGAGTGGTCCACTGGATGATCGGTATTTCGACGCCGACATTGAAACCATGCCTCGCGCGCAGATCGAACAGCTGCAGGAGGCTCGCATCCTGCAATTGGTGCCATACGTGTATCAGCGTTCACCGCTGATTCGCGAAGTCTGGGAGGAAGCCGGTGTCACGCCGGACGATATCCGCTCGTTGGCCGATTTCCGAGAGAAGGCACCCTTCATCGACAAGGACACCATTCGGCGCTTCCGCGACCGTCATGGAGATCCCTTCGGCGGCCTCAACTGCGTCAGCGCCCCGCACCTGCGTGGGGTTGGCTTCACTTCCGGCACTACCGGTGATCCCACTCCCATTCCGCGCTCCGAGGAGCACATCACTCTCACCTCGCTGAAACGTGAGCTTTGGCATATCGGCGTTCGTAGCGGTGACTACTTCGGCTACATGCTGTTCACGTTCCGCGAAGGGCTCAACGCTGACAAGTTTCTGGACAGTGGTTTTCGGCCGATCACTTTGCAGCATCTGCCGAGCGAAGTTCCGCACCTGGTCGATATGTGCCGGCGCCTGCGGCCCAAAGCGCTGTTCATGATCTCCACGCCGCTGATCATGGCCATCGATCAGTACCAGAAGAGCACAGGCGATAACCTGCGCGAAGCATTCTCCAGCCTGCAGGGCGTGGTTTTTGGCGGGGAGCCGATGAGTACGGCCTTGCGTGTGATGGTGCAGTCCTGGGGGCTGGAAATTTTTGAGTTGAGCTCCCTTGGCGATATCAGTACGACCATGGAGTGCCGTGCCCACGATGGCATGCATGCGTGGGAAGATCTGGCGCTCGTGGAACACCTGGATCCCGACGGCGATCAGGAGGTGGCCGATGGCGCGCGTGGCGAACTGGTGGTGACGTCCCTGGCCGATGATGTGGCACCGCTAATTCGCTTCCGCACCGACGACCTGGTCTCTCTGACTCGTGATGTGTGTAGCTGTGGACGTACTCACTGTCGAATGAAGTTGCTCGGTCGCAAGAGCGACGAAATGATCATTCGTGGGCGTTCGATCATGCCTCTGGATTTGTACCCGCTGATGCAGGGTTTTGCGGAAACCCAGGCAGGGCTGTTCCAGATCGTCAAGGCTCAGCGCGAGGCTGATGAGCTGCGTCTGCGCGTAGGCTACGACGCCACCGTACTTGTTGGCAGCGAGGCTGATTTGGCGGCACGTGTGGCTGAGGGCGTGAGGGCAGCGCTGGATGTTCCGGTCCGTATCGAGCTGTTGCGCAGCGAGGAACTGCTCAAAAGTGGCCATAAGATCGCGCGGGTGATTAAGCCATGAACCAGAATGTCGAAAATTTCTCCTACGAAATGCCGCCCATTGCTGTCGGTCGTTTCTTTGATGCCGATGGCGCCCGGCAGCTTCTGCCATTTTCGGCTCTTGAAGTGGAAAGGGCCAGGCGGGCGGTGCTGCGGGTGCTAGGCACTTTCCATTTCCGCACCGCGAGCAACTTACTGGTCACCAGCCAGTTTGACGAAGGCGCCCAGCTCATGGCTGCCGAACGCGCAATCATGGCATATGGCATGGTTGTGGTATCGGCCGACTCTACGCCCTGGGATGCTGCTCGGGTAGAGTCGATTCTTCGCCGCTTTAGCCTTTCAGGTGCGTTGGGTGTTAGCGAGGCAACTCTTGATGGCCTGCAACGTCTCGGTTTCGATCCTTTGCAGATGTTGCGCGGCTTGGTTGTGTGGGCTCGACCAGGCGCCTATGAGCGCCTGCACGGCAAGCCTGGCCTGAAGGTGTTCCGCTGGTTGGAGATGGGGCCGGCAACGGCTATCGAATGTAGTGCTGGTGCTGGTGCCCATATCGACCGTTTCGAATGGCAGGTGTCGACGAGCGAGGACGGTGAGATCGTGTTGGACAGCCGTCTTGAACGCTCGCAGAGCTTCAGCGCTTACCGCACGGGGATGTTTGGCAAGGTCGTTCACGGTACCTGCCGTTGCGGCAACGCTGATCCACGTATCGTCCCGAATCAGGTCTGATGGAAACGGCCCATTGCAGTCGTGGGCCGTGTGTAGGAGTACAGTGATGTTCAACGTGCACGCTTCACCCGAGGGTGATGGTTTTGCGCTCATTCGTATGCATGGCCTTGGGGATGTCCTTCGTGAACATCATCGTTCGCGCCCGCAACTGCTAGCCGCGGTGGATGGCGCGCAGAGACTGACCTGGCCGCAGTTGGATGCTCGGGTAAACCGGCTTGCCAACGTGCTACGTGAGCAAGGGGTAGGGCCAGGCGGCCGAATTCTCTGGCTGGGGCAGAATTCCCACCGTGTACTCGAAGGGCTGCTTGCAGCGGCCAAGCTTGGCGCTTTGTTCTGCCCTGCGAACTGGCGCCTCAGTTCGGCCGAGATGCATCATGTCCTCACGGATTTCGAGCCGTCTGTCGTGCTCTGGCAAGCGGCTGAGATAGGCGAGCAAATCGCTGCCGCTCGTTGCCTGGATACTCAGGAGCGCCTGTGGATTCAACATGACAGCGACGCGGGCGACGGTTACGAAGGCCGGCTCGCCAAAGCTGTCGAAGATGACCAGGAGTTCCCTGTTCCGGGTGATACCCCGCTGCTGGCCCTGTATACCGCAGCATTCGATGGTCAGCCCAACGCCGCGCTGCTGTCCCATTCTGCTTTGATCAGCCAGGCGTTATTGCTTGCCTATAGCCAGTCGATCAACCCGACTACGGTTTTTCTCAATTCGGGGCCACTGTTCCACCTGGGAACACTGATGTCGACCTTGGCGACCTTCGTGTTCGGTGGGCTCAACGTGTTCGTCGCACGGGTCGAACCGGAAGAGCTGCTACGCAACATAGCCGCTGAGCGTGTCACTCATGCGTTCATCGCCAAACCTACTTTGGACCGCATCCGCGAGATCAATGTTGACGGTCGCTTTGACACGAGCAGTCTATGGTCGACGCCACTGGCGCCGGAATGGAACAGCCCTGTAGTCATCCCGCCCTCGGCACCGTTCAATTCGGCGGCGACCGTTTACGGTCAGACTGAGTTGATGGGATTTGCGGTCATGGGCTGGCTCGGAAGTGGCAAAGGAGCAGGGCGCACTTCACCGTTGGCGCAGATACGTATCCTCGATGAGGATGGCTGCGAGCGCGCGGTCGGCGAGGTGGGCGAGATCGCCGTACGTGGCGTGCAGGTCATGAACGGCTATCTTGGTCGAGACTTGGAAAACTCTCGACGCACCCGAGACGGCTGGTATCGCACCAACGATCTAGGCAAACGCCTGGACGATGGCTCGATCGCCTTCGTCGGGCCCAAGGTGACCATGATCAAGTCCGGCGTCGAGAACATTTACCCGGCGGAAATCGAAGCGTGCCTGCGGGCACTTGAGGGTATCCGCGATACCTGTGTAATTGGCGTGCCAGATCCCGTCTGGACTCAAAATGTCAAAGCCCTGGTAGTGCTCGCCGAAGGGTACGAACTGAGTGACGTGCAAGTCGTCGAGCATTGTCGAGCGCACCTGGCGTCCTACAAGAAGCCCAAGCTTGTGGCTTTCGTCAGTGAACTTCCACGACGTGCCGATGGTGCCCTGGACCGTGCTGCGGTGGACGCGATGCATGGCGGTGGCGGCTATCCCGCGGCCGGCTGACCCAGATCCGAATACGGGCCGGTGATCCCGGCCCATGGAGAACCCTTGATGCAATCATCCGCCCAGGCGGCGTCGACCGCCGCTGCCCAGGAAAAATCCATGAGCGCTTCTGCCGACTTTGATGCCATGTCGTTCCGCAAGGCCCTGGGCTCTTTCGCCACAGGGGTTACCATTGTCACCACCCGCGATGCTGAAGGGAACGACGTTGGTCTAACTGCCAATAGCTTCAATTCTGTCTCCCTCGACCCTCCAATGGTTTTGTGGAGCTTGGCCAAGACCTCCAAGGCGCTGGATGCCTTCATGAATGGCGACAGTTTCGCCGTGCACATTCTTTCTTCGGCCCAGCAAGAGCTCTCTGGCCGTTTCGCTCGCAGCGGTACTGACAAATTTGCCGGGCTGACCCCGAGTCGAGGCGTGGGTGGCATTCCGCTGCTGGATGACTGCTCGGCGCGCTTCCAATGCAAGACCACCTTCCGCTACGAAGGTGGTGACCATGTGATTTTCGTCGGGGAGGTAACGGCGTTCGACCACAATGGTCAACCACCGCTGGTGTTTCATAGCGGCGGCTACAAGCTGATCGTGGACAAGTTGGCGCAGAAACCGGCCATGGAAAACGATGGCAGCTTCAGCAAGAACTTCCTCGGTTATCTATTGGGGGCTGCGTATCAGCAGATCTTCTCCGGCGTTCGCCTGGACCTGAATCATTTGCAATTGGACGAGGACGATTACCTCATCCTCAGTGTGCTCGGTATCTGTGATCCGCGGAGCCCGGATGAGCTGGATACGTTGCTGCGCTTGTCTGGACGCCAAGCGGGAGACGACAAGCTGCATGCGCTGTGCGAGCGAGGTCTGTTAGTGCTGGAGGGCGATGGCGTAGGCAATCTGCAGGTACGTCTGAGCGATGCCGGACGTCAGTTGCAGATCCGACTGGCGGCGGTCGCCAAGGCGGGTGAGGCGGATCTGGAGAGCGCTCTTGATGAGAGCGAAGTGCTGATCTTGAAGAACTTGCTGAAGCGTCTGGTGCGCGGAAAGGGTGAAGACGCTCGGCTGCTCTGGCGCGATCAACCTAAGCAGGCATGAATTCCAGATATTGATCGCAGTAGGCAAGGTGAGGGGCCATGGAGAACTTGGTTGTTCGTTATGTCTCTGAGGCGGCCCCTGGCCCCTTGACGCCCAATGTGTTCGCTATCGAGAGAAAACCACTCCCACAGTTGCAAGAAGGTGAGATGTTGGTTCGGACGCTATACCTGTCCATCGATGCCGGTAGCCGAGCTCAGTTGGATGATCGCAGTGACTATGTGATCAAGGCAGCCTTGGGCAAGGTGCCTGGTAGTTCCGGCGTGGTTGCTGAGGTTGTCGATAGCCGGCATCCCGCATGGCAAGCTGGTGATCTACTGGTGACTGGGCATGCGCGCTGGCAACTCTATCAGGTAGTCAAGCCGACCAGTGATCCATTGTTACGGCGCATCGATCCTACTCTTGGCCCTCTTGATCTCCATTTGGGGGCGTTAGGTATGGTGGGTTTTACCGCCTATGTCGGCATATTCACAATCGGCCAAGTTCGTTCCGATGACACGTTGCTGGTTTCCGCGGCGGCTGGCGCCACTGGGGCTCTGGCCGGTCAGTTTGGCAAGATCGCTGGCGCACGCGTGGTCGGCATTGCTGGCGGCGCGCACAAGTGCGACCTGGTTTGCGATGAGCTGGGATTTGATGCCTGTGTCGACTACAAAAGCGGCGAACTCATAGACGCGTTGCGTGACGCGTGCCCGAACGGTGTGGACGTGTATTACGAGAACGTGGGCGGGGCTATTCAACAGGCCGCGTTTGGCTGCTTGAACAACTTCGGCCGGGTCGCTCTATGCGGGCAGATAGGGCAGTACAGCGGCGAAGGTGCAGGCCCAGGTCCCAATCTGATGGTGGCAATACTCAAACGGCTGAACATTCGTGGTTTCCTGGCGATGGATCACTTATCACAGTACGAAGCGTTTCTGCAGTCGGCGACCCGCTGGTACCAGGAGGGGAGGTTACTCCACCGTTCCACAGTTACCCACGGTCTGGAGAACATCCACGATGCGATCAACTCGCTGATCAGCGGGCATAACATCGGCAAGCAAGTCTGCAAATTGTGAGATAGGCGTTGCCGTTATCGGCAACGCCTTGATCGCCTCGTCAGTACTGGCGCTCTGGAAGGTGGATCTCTATGTTCTCCAGTGCTGCCGTCAATATGACCTGGCAGCACAGGCGGCTGTTCTCGCGAACCTCCAGGGCCCCTTCAAGTACACCAATCTCGTCTTCCGAAGGCCCCGTTATTTGGCTGCGCCAGGGCTCGTCCAGGTAAGCGTGGCAGGTGGCGCAGCTGCAGGTGCCGCCGCAGTCACCGAGGATGCCTGGGACCAGATTCTGAGTCGCGATTTCCATCAATGACTGGCCTTCATTGCCCTCAACTTCGTGGCGTGTGCCGTTGTTTTCTATGTAGGTCACTTTCATGGCAGGTTCCGAATCTCATGTAGGTTGGAATTCCTGCGGATGACTTTGCCTGCTAGCATCACAGCTCCTGGCGAATCTGTCCTAGTAGTTGATGCACCTCTACCAGCCGCTGCTCCAGGCGAACCATGCGCTGCTCCAGACTCTCTAGTGATGGGACCGGTTCTTCTCTTGCCGTGGGCTCTGCAGGCGTATCCGACGTCAGCACGGGCTTGATGAAATGCCGTATGTGCTGACGTAGGCGCGCTTCGCTCCAGGGAGTGGCCATCTTGATCATCAGCAATTCGCGGATGATCCAGTCGACCAGCTGCTCTGGCTCCAGGTCCGCACGAAGCTCGTCATTACTGCGGGCGGAACTGACCACCGGCAGCATGATGGCGCGGACCTTGTCGCGGAATACGCTGTTGAAGATCTGCATGCCAGCTTCCGGCTGCCCTTCATCGAGTAGGCGCTTGAGCAGAACATTTTCAGGCGTTTCGATCACTGCCCAGACCAGCAGGCGCTCAACACGTTCGGCGAGGCTGCCTGGCCCTGTCAGAATTGCACTGGCTTCGCTTTCGAATGGTCGAGACTGCTGCTGAAGAGCTGCGGCAAAGATCGCCTCTTTGTTGCCAAAGCGTCGGTATAGGGTGGCTCGTGAGAGCGAAGACTCTCTGGCTATGTCATCCACAGTGGTATTGGCCAGGCCCAGCTCGTCCAAGCAGTGGATGGCGGCGGCGACCACCTTGCGTGTGAGCTGCAGGTCGCGGTCGTCGCTGCCACGGTTTGCTGCCTCTGCAATTGGCTGCTGCCTCTGCTTGTCGAGCTGGCTGGTCATGAATGGTTACTTCGCTTCGTAGATGTCATAGGTCAGGCGACCTTGTTCGTCGCGTGTCCCGCGACCGATGCCCTGAACCTTGTTCAGCCACAGGTAGCGCTCGTCGCCAGTCTCGAAGCGAGGAGTGACCATCAGGGGTGTCGGGCCGGTCGGGGTCATTTGTGCGCGACCTTCGTAGGAGACGAAGATAATAGCGCCGTCGTGGGTTTCCAGGGCGAGTCGTACATCGATGGCCAAGGTACCGTCGGTGCCAACCAATGCCCAATCGGCTGCGGCTACTCCTTTCTGCTTGGCTTTCAGGCGTTCGCCTTCCCAGCTTGCATTACGTACTTCGGCGATTACACGGGTGCCACGCGGACCGTTGGGGATATAGATCGGAGGTTCCAGATCCAAGGTTGCGGTAGCAAGGTGGGTCAGGGTGATACTCATGGGGTCATCCTCTTGTAATTGTCGTGTTGTGCTCAGGCGTGGGTGTAGCTCTTGTCGGCGTTGCCGGCGTAAAACGAAATCCTCTGCGCACGGTTGGCCTTACCGGGGCTGAAGCGGACCGGCATATGGTTGATTCCGTTAGTGAAGTTAGAGCGCAAACGCTCGACTTCACCGTCAAGGCGGATATCCGGCAATCGGGTCACGACCTCTTTGATAATTGCCATTAGCTCAGAGCGGGCGAGCATGGCGCCTAAGCAGCGGTGAATGCCGGTTTTGGAGCCAAAGGCCATGTGATCGCGGGCGTTCTTGCGCAGGATGTCGAAGTGGTTTGGGTTGGCGAACACCTCTTCATCGCGACTCCCGGAACAGAACCACATCACTACCTGCTCACCGGCCTTGATGGTCTGCCCGGCCAGAACATAGTCCTGGGTGGCTTTACGGGCGAATCCCAGGGCGGGGGCGGTGATGCGCAGCATTTCTTCGATCGCATTGGGCAGCAGCGATAGGTCATCGCGGAGCAACTGCATTGCCGTAGGATTTTCGATCAGTAGTTTGGTGGCGTGGAGTATCTGTGTCCGGGTGGTTTCATTACCCGCGGTGGCAAGAATCATGAAGAAGCAGCCGAGGTCGAACTCAGAGAGCTTTTCCCCATCCATCTCCGCCAGCGCGACTTGACTGAAGACGTCGTCCCCCGGCTGTGCACGGCGCTGCACGGCCAACTTCATGGCGTAGCCAAACATCTCCTGGCGCGCACGCTCCATGCCGGCATGGCTGGATACCCGGGGATCGCCACCGCCGAATATGGCGTTGGCCCAGTTGAACAGCTTCTGCCTGTCCTCGGTGGGGACACCGAGCAGATCCGCCACCACCTCGATGGGCATGTGTGCTGCCAGATCATGGAAATCACAGCTGCCGTCTTCGATCACCGCATCGATGGAGTCCACTGCCAGTTGGCGAATGTGCTCCTCGATCTGCGCGATAGCCTTCGGGGTGAAGCCACTCATGATCAGCTTGCGCAGAGCGCCATGCCGTGGCGGATCGGAGAGGATGATCATGCGATCGACCGTGGCCGCGAGTGTTTCCTCCGGCACGTCAGCGGGGGTGACGTTGGTCCTGTTGGAGAACACCTCGACGTTGTTTTCCACCTCGGTGATGTCGTTGTAGCGGGTTACCGACCAAAAGCCGGTGCCGTTCGGGCGAGGGGTCCAGCTGACTGGGTGCTCCTGGCGTAGGAAAGCGAAATAGTCATGGGGAACGCCCTGTTCGAAAACATGGACGTCAGTGAGATCGATATCACCAAGCTTCATGGTCGAGTGCCTCTGTTGAGATTGTTATGAGACGATATAAATCTACGGTATCTTTTTTTGAGACGCAAGAATTGATTTGTATCATATAGAGGATTAGCGTGGTGGGGCAGACACACCCTGGGGCCTCGTTTTGCTGGCTGCCTACTTGGGTGGAATCCTCTAGGAGAGAACCATGCAGTGCGATGATCGAGCCGATGTGGTGATAGTCGGGGCGGGGCAGGCGGCCGCTGAGCTGGCGTTGGCCTTGCGTGTGGAAGGATTTGCCGGGACGGTTCTGGTGATTGGTGAGGAGTCAACCCTGCCATATCAGCGCCCGCCGCTATCCAAAGCCTATTTGTCCGGAAAGCTCGCGCCAGAGGCTCTTCTAGTCCGGCCACCAGTTGCCTACGAGCGGGCGAATGTGAGGTTCCTGCTAGGCAGTCAGGTAGTCTCCATTGATCGCCAAGGCAAATATTTGACCTTGGCTGATGGTCGGCGTATCGCGTTCCTGAAACTGGCGCTGTCTACGGGGGGGCGGGCACGGCGCTTGAATGTGCCTGGTGGTGATCTCCGACGGATTCACAGTATTCGCTCGCTTGGCGATGTCGATGCGTTGCGCAATGAGTTTTGCGCCGGCCGCCGTTTGGTCATTGTGGGTGGCGGATATGTTGGCCTGGAAGTGGCTGCAGTGGCTGTAGAGGTTGGATTGAAGGTGACTGTGCTGGAGAGCGCGTCTAGGGTTCTTGCAAGGGTTACGGCGCCAGCCATTTCGGCGTTTTACGAAGCGCTGCATCGCGACCATGGCGTTGAAATTCTAACCAATGTCGAAGTACAGGGTTTCGAGCCAGGAGATTGTCCTGTGCACGTGGGGGCGGTGCGATGCAAGGATGGTCGATGCGTTCCGGCTGATTTGGTCATTGTGGGCGTTGGATTGGAGCCAAGTGTCGAATTGGCGCAGGAAGCTGGTCTGGCTACCGATAACGGTGTCCTGATTGACGAGTATGGACGGACCAGTGATCCCGATATCGTTGCCTTAGGCGACTGCGCCAACCATCCTTGCGCGTTCTATGGGCGGCGTATGCGCCTGGAGTCTGTGCCTAGCGCCGTCGAGCAGGCTCGCACGGCTGCAGCGACACTTTGCGGGCGGTACAAGAAAGCAGAGACCTTGCCTTGGTTCTGGTCTGATCAGTACGGATTGAAATTGCAGATGGCGGGGCTTGCTCAGGGCTACGAGCGGATGGTGCTGCGCGGTTCCTACAGTGCGCGCTCGTTTGCTGCGTTCTACATGGTCAGCGACAGACTTATCGCCGCAGACGTCGTGGGTCGCCCGGCAGACTTCATGCAGGCCAAGAGGCTGATTTCCGAGCGGATACCCGTGAGTGATGCGCAGCTGGCGGACGAGACTTTGCGGCTCAAGGACATATGAGCGACGGCCTCGAGGAATAGCGGCGGAATATGGGTCGAAATGCTACCTGGCCCTTTCCCAAAGACCCGGCCAGCCCGTCAGAGGCAATAGAGGTAGGCTGGCCGGGCTCGGCGTCATTTGAAACCGACGATTGGATGGGGAATGTAGGCCGCCTCTAGCTCCTGAAGTTCATCCGCGCCCAGGTTGAGGCTCAGTGCAGCTACCGCGTCTTGCAAGTGCCCACCTTTGGATGCGCCGATGATTGGGGCACTGACCTCCGCCTTGTGCAAAAGCCACGTCAGCGCTACTTGCGCCCGAGGAACATTGCGCCGCTCGGCGACCTGAGCTACTGCCTGGGCCACAAGTCTGTCAGCCTCCTCCGTATGTTGGTACAGGTGCTTACCGAAGTCGTCCTGCTGCTCGCGCAGGCTCCCACTGCTCCAGTCTCGGGTCAGGCGCCCGCGGGCCAGTGGGCTCCAGGGGAGCACGCCGATACCTTCGGCTGCGCAAAGAGGAAGCATTTCGCGCTCTTCTTCGCGGTTGAGCAGGTTCAGGTGGTTCTGCATGCTGATGAAGCGTGTCCAGCCATGCCGCTCTGAGGTATAGAGAGCTTTAGCGAACTGCCAAGCATACATGGACGAGGCGCCGATATAGCGAGCCTTGCCGGATTTGACGACGTCATGCAGTGCCTCGAGAGTTTCTTCAATGGGAGTGTCATAGTCCCAGCGATGAATCTGATAGAGGTCCACGTAGTCGGTACCCAGTCGTACCAGGCTGTCATCTATGGCTTGCATGATCGCCTTGCGAGAGAGCCCTCCACTGTTGGGTCTTTTGCGCATCGGCATGTACACCTTGGTGGCGATCACGAAGTCCTCGCGCTGGCCGAAGTCTTTCAGTGCCCGGCCTAGGATTTCCTCGCTGCTACCCTCCGAGTAAGCGTTGGCGGTATCGAAGAAATTGATTCCCAGCTCAATGGCCTGGCGAATAATTGGGCGGCTGGCATCCTCATCCAGTGTCCAGTTGTGCATCCCTCTGCCGGGAGTGCCATAGGTCATGCAACCAAGGCAGAGTCTAGAAACTTTCAGTCCGCTACGGCCCAGATTCACATAGTGCATATTTGCTCCTGCTTGCCATTGCCAATCGTCTACGTCGAGCATGCTGTGAGGCGAATATCAGCCGACCAGCAGCCATGCACCCGCAGTAGCGGAGATGGCCCCTGCCAGGCGCACTAGAGGTGCAGCCGCTTGCGGTAGCATTCGGGCCACGCCGTAGCCCGCGGCGTGCAGCGCTGCGGTTGCGCCGACGAAGCCGGCTGCATACAGCAATGGGCTGGACTGTTCTGGCAATTCCAGCCCGTGGGCAATGCCATGGGCGAGGGCGAACAGAGCGGTTATAGCCATCGCCAGTTGCAGCGGTGGGCGCACGGCTAGGGCTACGCACAGTCCAAGAGCCAGTACTGAAGCAGCGATACCGGTTTCGATGAACGGTAGCTGTACGCCCTCGATGCCGAGTAATCCGCCGATCAACATGGTGCCGACGAAAGTACATGGCAGTGCCATGCGTGCTACCCCTTTTTGTTGGGCGGCCCAAAGCCCAACGGCGACCATCGCCAGCAGGTGGTCAAGCCCGGTTAGTGGGTGCAGGATGCCAGCTGCTAGGCCGTGGTCGCCGTGGCCCGGATGGGCTAGGGCTACGCTGGGAAGAAGGATAAGGGTGGCGAGGGTCAGCAATGTGTTCAGGGTACGCATAGTGTCTCCGATCATGGTGTTGTTATTAAGGGAGGATGACCCGCAGGCGTAGGTCGAGTAACGGTGCATCGAGAATCGCTCGACCGACATCGACAGCCTCGGCGCCTAGGCGCTGAGCCTCTTGCAAGTCCTCCAGGCGCACGCCCCCTCCAAAGGCGAGGGTTATGCCCTGACGCAGTCCGGCTGCGCTCAAGGCATCATGAATGACGCCCAGGTCATGCAGTTGGCCGGTATCGACCATAATGATGCCGGCCCCTTCTCGAGCGGCGAACAGGGCTTCCTCTACGTTCTTGACCTGGATTGCGACGGGCCCATGGCCGACAGCGATACCGGCACGGATGGCCGTGCCAACATCGCCCAGCATGGTCACTGCATTCTTGTTGACGTAGACGAAGTCGCCCTTGACGAGCCGTGGTAGCAAGCCAGCCGCCGCCAGACCGGCGCGCAAGGTAGGTTTGAGCGCCGCTGGAAGTTTTTTCCAGCCGCCACAGGCAATACTTAGCCCATCAGGGCAGGCTGCTTTGAAGCGTTCAGCCCGCGTTGCGATGCCGCTGGCGAAGCCCAGCGGGCCCACTACATAGTCTTCGGCAACACCGATCTGTGGAGCTGTGCCACGGATCTCCACTAGCACGCTGCCGGCCTCTACCCGTTGACCTTCGCTGACCACTACGCGCCAGTGACCTGCGTCGGCCGGTGCCTGGTTCGGGTTGAGCAGATCCAGTCCAGCGACTACACCCGGCTCGGTAGCTTCGACAACTGCGCAAAACTCGCCTGACGCGCCCTGAAGCAAACGTTCAGCTATGCTCGGCCCAGTCGAGGAGTTGGTAGGCGGCTCTTCGACAAGGAAGAACATCGCGCCGTTAGGTACACCACTCAGTACTCTTCCTCCATAAGAGCGAGCCACTTCCAGTACTCGGGCTTGAGGCCATTGACCGAACTGCGCACCAGCAGCTTTGAGGAAAGCCATGGCGGTTGGCGTTACTGTCTCGCCACGTGAGGGAATGCCATAAACCGGAGTCTGCCGTAGCATCTCCTGTACTGCTGGGGCAGGGCTGGCGAGGATTCCATGCTCACAACGGATGATGCCGTCGCACATCGGCAAGGGGCTGCAATAAAGATTGTCCGGCGCCAAGTGGGCAAATAGCGCGGCGCTTAGGCAAATGTCGAGGATGCTGTCCAGGGCACCGACTTCGTGGAAGCTGATCCTGTCCAGTCCGATTCCGTGGATTTTCGCCTCGGCTTCGCCCAAGTAGACGAAGGTCTCTGCCGCTAGGCGTTTGGCTGTCGGCGTCAAGGTACTCGCGTCGATCAGTTCGAGAATACTGGCTAATGTGCGGTGAGTGTGCTCTTGGGGAAGATCGATATGCGCGTGCCAGCCGGAAATGCCTTTGACGATATGCGGTCTTATCGAGAGTACGCCGCTCAGGCTTTCCAGGCCGATAGCGTTGATCAGCTCGTCAAGCGCCTGATCATCGAGATTTGCCAATCGGCTCAGGCCCGTAACCAGCATGTCGCCGCTAAGCCCAGAAGGGGTACGTAAGACAATGGATGTGCGAGACATGGCATTCATACCGGGTGAAAGGCATTTAGGATGCGTACTGCGGCGCAGGCTGCACCGAAGCCATTGTCGATATTTGTGACCAACACCCCCTGGCCGCAGCTAGCGAGCATGGAGTTGAGTGCGGTAGTGCCACCGGCGGCGACGCCGTAACCGACCGATGTCGGTACACCGATCACGCATTTGCCGATTAGTCCTGCAAGCACAGTGGGCAGGGCAGCATCCATACCAGCCGCAACGATGATCACATCGTGCTGCTTGATCTCTTCTATTCGTTCGAGCAGTCGCCAAATACCGGCCACCCCTACATCGCAGATCGACGTATGGGTGATGCTCATGAACTCCAGCGTACGCGCTGCCTCGCGGGCGACCCGCCGGTCCGATGTTCCTGCTGTAACTACGGCGACTTTGCCAGGCCTGGTCGGCAAGACCCCATGTAGGATGCCTGTTGCGGAGAGTGCGTCGTAGTCGAGACGGGCGCTCAGTGTACTGTCGAGGTTGTCGAAGTGCGTTTGGCTGAGGCGGGTGAATAGCGCTGGGTAGTCGGGGTTGGCGAGCAACTCCCGAAGGATACTATTGAGCGAATCGACATCTTTGCCTTCACAGAAGATAGCCTCTGGCATGCCCAGCCGCTCGCGGCGCTGGTAGTCATAGATAGTGTTCATGTTGGCGATACCACAAAAGCGCGGCCGGAGCGATAAGGCTCCGAGTCGAGCTGAACGCTGCAGATCCCAGGCTCGATGCTTTGAACCAAGGCACTAATGGAGTGAAGCAACTCCTTGCCAATGAGCCGGCGGTCTCCCTCGCCAACTTCGATAAACATCTGACTTTCCCTGATTCGGCAGCGGACCACCGTGAGGCCCGTGCTTTGGCGAATCAGTGCCTCACCTTGCTCGATGGCTCGTAGTCGCTCGGCGGTGACGCGCGTCCCGGTATAGAGTCGGCTAGCAAGACACGGCGAAGCTGGAAGTTCGGCAAAGGGCAACTGCAGACGCCGGGCGATGCTACGAATCGACTGTTTGTCGATATCGACCTCGACATAGGGGTGCCGTACGGCATTTTCCTGGGCGGCGATCAATCCTGGGCGGTATTCGCCTAGATCGTTGAGATTGGCACCGCTAAGCAACGTCGCACCGCTGGCAATATTTGCGGCGAGTTGGTCGAGGCTGCTGTATAGATGACTCTTACAGTGGTAACAGCGATTCACTGGATTACTCAGGTAGTCTTCGCTGTAGAACTCACCGGAAACGACCTGCTGCAGGTTCCACCCTTCCCGTTCTGCCCATTCCTTGACGCGGTTAGTTGCTTCGGTGGGTACCGCTGGACTCAACGCGTGAGCTACTACCGTCGCGGCAGGATCCTGCCGATGTGCGACCGTTGCCAATAGAAGGCTGTCTATGCCGCCACTGCATGCGATTACTCTTGGCTTGATTCTGGAAAGCAATTCGAGCAGAAGAGGTAGGCGAAGCTGCTCATTTTCTAGCGCTATTAGCACCGGGGGTTGTGGTGGGGGGGGCTGGAGGCTTCTCATTGTTATTGTTCTCCTATAGTGCAGGGTGTAACTGAACGATAAAGGGCATGCTGTTGTATGTACTGAACCACCGCCGGTGGCGTCAGGTTGTCAATTTCCTGATGATTGAGAAGGCAGTTGCGCAGAAGAGTGGAGGAGACGCAGATGGTCTCCATTTCCATTGTCAGTAACGCTGGGGTTTGTTCAGGTAGGTTGCAGCCTGACCGGCGAACTTGGACGAATTGCAGCAGCTGGCATAGTTCAGTAATACCCTTCCAGCGATGAAGGTTGGCGGCGCAGTCATCGCCAAGAATGAAGAAGAACTCACAGTTATCATCGAATTTTTTGGTTAGGTAATGAACCGTGTCTATGGTGTAAGACTTCTGTGGGCGGACTACTTCGAAGTCGCACAAGGAGAAGCTTGGGTTGCTGGCGATTGCCAAACTAACCATATGTAACCGCTGCTGTGCATTCACCAGTTGATCGATACCTTTGAGTGGTGGAATGCCGCTAGGTACGAATATCACCTGTTGTAGCGCCAGTTTCTCCAACGCCGTTTGCGCCAGTAGCAGATGTCCATAATGGATTGGATTGAAGGTGCCGCCGTAGATGCCGATCCGCATGGGCTTAGTCTCCCGGTGATCCAATATCGATACAGATGCACGAATGCTGGCTCTGCGGCAGCGAGATCAACAGCTCTGAGCGGCCACGTAACATAGAGGCCACCGTTAGGCAGGCACTCAAGTAGAGGTTGCGATCGCTATGTCGATTCCTAACCACTTTCACGACACTGCGGATGAACATAGGCACGAGATGAGTCCTCGCTATTATTCTTCTTTCGAGTCAGTAGCCGCCACAATTCATCAGTGCGTATATCGCTGCATTTTTTCGCGTAACGTGTCGCGCAAATTACTCGCTAGCCTTTCGGCGAATCGTTGTTTGCTTGGACGCTCTTCCAGTTGCTGTATGACCAGAGGCATGCTGGCACGCACTTCGTCGTTAGGGCCGGGGAGTGAGATGATCAATGCATCCTCGAATTCTCCGACCGCGATACGAACGCCTTCCTTCACATGACGGCCATGGCCCTTCTGGAAGGTACAAATGTAGGGGGTGGCTGCTTGTCCATCGAGGTCCAATACAGCCTCTACAGTGCAGTCCTTGCTTTCTGCGCCGACACCACCTGTGGTAATTAGCAAGCTATAGCCTTCGAACACTGCTTTGCGCAGCGATCCAGCGATCAGGACTTGGTCGTCGCGTAGGATCCCGCCGAATTTGACGATGTAGCCTTGACGCTGCAGTTCTTCGGCGATGGTTATGCTGTTGGTATCCTTGATTTCACCATTCAGCACTTCGGCGCCGGTGGAGAAAATCATGGCGCGCTTACTCAGGCGCTCTCGTATGCTCGCACTCATGTGCTCGGCATTGTGCATTGCCTCGGCAGCGTCCTCTGCGTTGGCTGCGATCCAACCGAGCATGCCTTCGGAGTAAACCCCTGTGTGCTCGGTGATATATACACCTGGGATCTTCGCCAGAGCATCCAGCAGTGGGGCCTTCTTTGCCAAAATCTGGTGGGGGTAGATTGTGCTGCGCAAGATGTCTAGCGTCATCACATGATCAAGGTAATCGGTGACCAGTACTTCGGTATGGTCCAGGTGCATTACCGTGGCGATGGTGGTGGCGATTTGATTGAGATCTGCTCCTTCGAGGGTGATCGGGCTGAACTTCAGTTCATTCTTCTTCAGCAGGTCGAATTCGCTCATTTCTGGTCACCCATGCCAATCTGCTGAGGATCGATTCCGCGTTGTTTGAGCCAGACAGGTATGCGCTCGTTGACGACTGGATCGATCTCACTGGCTTTTTCCTTAAGCATCTGGGCCATGGACGGACTTAGATTGATGCTGCCGTAAGTGCCGTCGAAGAAGATGATTTTGTCGGTACCGCCTTTTTCTTTGGCCCACTCAATGGCTTCGCCGAGGTTCGCCGCAGTTGCGGCATGGTTCATGAACGAAGGGTTGGCCATATCGCGGCGCATGGTTTCGGCCATTTCTTCGCTGGCGACTATGGTTGGATAGACCATCGGCAGAGTCGCAATGGACAGACCGGTTAGCGCTTGGTTGAGAACAACAGCTTTAATATTGCGATTGAGCGCCGAGCGCATCAGCGTGCGGATGGTTGGTGAAACGTCGTTTTCGAGGTCATACCAGTCTTTGTTGGCATAGAACAGCTGACCGAAGATCATGCCACCGGCATGTACGTAGTAGGGCCACTTGCCACCGTCCAGTACGACGATGCATTCGTCGATGCGCTTGAGCAGCTCCAGCATCTTGCCATAGGAGCTGAGGATGTTGTACGAGACTCGATCACCCAGGCGGCGTAGATCATTATCTGCGTCGAAACCAATTATGCCGTCCGGTGAGCTGCACATATCCACCGAGAACGCCAGTTTTTCCTGCACGAACGGTGAGTCAGCGATGGCTCGAGAAATGAAGTTGCCGCTACGTGCGCCGAAATTCATATGGAATATTGAGCGTGTTTCGAAGCGAGCATAGGACATTCCGAAAGGTTTACTTACTCGGTCGATAACTCGATGAGCATAGATCTCGCGCGGATCGTCATAGTGGGTGTGAATGATCCATTTGGCGTTGTAGACCTTGGCTAGGCCATAGAGGGTGCCGACCTCTGTCTCGATGGGAATGCCCCGATCGAATGGAGTAGCGCCACGTACCATGTTCTTGCCTTTGAATGCTTCTTCGAAGCCATAGAACTGGATGATCTCCTCCGCTTCTTTGAAGCCCAGCCAGGCGATGACTACCAGGCGTAGGTTTTCGCAGCCTGTACGCTGCTCGACTACGTAGCGTAAGGTCTTGATCATTTCGGCGTAGGCGAAACCTCCGAGAATGCCGAAACCGTGCTCCGAGCAGAGGATGTTGACACTGTCCTTCGGTTGGATCATCGACATGTCGATACCGGCCAGCACCGCCTCGGTAGCTTGGCGAATTGCGCTAACGTCCTGTCCTCCGTGGTAGATGGCTTCGGGGATGTCAGGGAACAGTTCACGAACCTTCAGAGAAACTAACCCGACAATATCCTTGGCGCGTTGAGTGGGAGGAGATGTAGGGCCGTAGACAGAGGGCATGACCACGGGGGGCTCGATAACGGGATCGAACGAGGGGTTCTGCAGTTGCATGACAGTTTCTCCTTCGAGCCGTCAGAGCGGCACGTCTTTTTGAGCGGCGGCTTCCGCAGCGAGGGCCTGGATTTCTTCGGCGATGTAGAACTGTGGGTACTTTTCAGCAACTCCTGCCGGAATATCCGAGGGTACGTACGAAGTGTCGTAGAACTTGTTCTTTGAGCTGGGAGTTGGAGCGACGCCCATAAACGTCTTCAGCAATCGATGAGTTGGAGCGAAGCAGTACATCAGACAACCGGACTGCACCCCGGTATTCAGTGCTACGTCCTCCATGGTGTGTGCTCCGCTGAGAATAGCGGCGGCTACTTCGCGGGCACCGGTCATGCTGCAGGGGCAAACCATCTTGTCCGGATCAATCTCAGCTCGATGGCACAGGTCGAGGATGTCAGTTTCAGGGACGGACTTCGGATCAGTACCAACCAGCAAGGGCATTTCCCGCTTGGGAGCGAGTAGGGCGTCGTCGTCACATATATCGACACAACGGAAACAAGCTACGCACTTGTCGTTGTCTACCACTGCCAGGGCGGATGACTTTGGCCCTTGCATTACAATTGCACCAGTCGGGCAAATGTGTTCACACAGGTAGCAACCTGTGCAGTTGGCGGTAACGACCTCTATCTCATAGTTCACGGTTTTCATGGGAGCATCCTGGTGTGGCTGCGCTCTGCTGACGCAGTGTGTTCATGAAGCCTTTTAAGGTTTCCACGACCTTGACTAGACGATCGCGCTCCTGAGGTGCGGCGAACAGTGCATTGGCGATGCCCCAGATGCTGGCGGAGTAAAATGTCGCCACGCTATAAGGATCGACGTCATGCCGGATGACTCCGTCGCGAATGCAGAGTCTGAGAGCATGTTGGATGCGCTGAATGAGTACGTCCGAAACTTCACGGAGCTTTTCTCGCAGGACAGGGTCGGGCGAGAAAATGGCAGTGACGTTGAGGATCATTTCGCCACGGGCGGCCAGGTCGGTGTCATGGCCGTCCAGCATGGAGCCATAATTAGACCAAGTCTGTGCGAGGTGTTTTTCCAATTTCTGCCAGGCTTCCTCGCCGGTAGCCATGGGTGGCATCTGGAGGACATCGGTCTTTAAAGCTTTCTGCCCCATTTCTTCCAGCAGCATTTCGGCAAGTTGGGTCTTGCTGGAAAAGTGGTATTGAGCAAGGCTCCGGCTGTAGCCTGCGCGCACACCTATGTCAGAGAGTGTGGTGCAGTCGTAGCCCTGCAAGGCAAATAGCTCCAGTGCCGCCTGACATAGTCTGGTCTTGGCGATATTGTTGCGTTCTTCCTGCGTGCGGCTGTACTTTCTGGCGGTGGCCATGGTTGAGCTCCTGGCGTAATCGAAAAAATCCGCCTTATGGTAACTTGCTGAATGTCAGCAAGTTTAGGTCCGATAGCAAAAGAACCGTATACATCAGCGCTCCAGTTGCTCCAGCTTGCCTCTGCGGCCGTCCCAGAGGGCGGCATCTTCGAGTGCAGCCTTGCGTTCGCTGATGTTTGGCCAGATGCTCGCAAGCTCAGCGTTCAACTCGAGGAAATGGGCATTCTCCTCGGTGAGATCGTCGCCCGCTACGATAGCTGCGGCCGGGCATTCCGGTTCACAGAGGGCGCAATCGATGCACTCGTCGGGATGAATTACCAGCATGTTCGGTCCCTCATAAAAACAGTCGACCGGGCATACCTCCACACAATCGGTGTATTTGCACTGAATGCAGTTATCGGTAACGACATACGTCACAACTCGTTCCCCTGCTTTTGGCTGTTCATTGCTCGACGAACGCTCGTTCGATCACATAGTGGCCAGGCGAGCCGATGTGTGGAGACACCGCAAAACCCAGCTTGTCCAGCAGCTGACTGCTTTCGGAGAGCATGGCTGGGCTCCCACAGATCATGAAACGGTCTTCGGCTGTATTGGTTGGCGGTAAGCCAACATCGCTGAACAGAGTGCCATTCCTTATCAGATCGGTCAGACGCCCCTGATTTCGGAAGGGTTCACGAGTTACCGTGGGGTAATAGATGAGTTTTTCGCGCACCTGCTCGCCGAAAAACTCGTTATCCGGGAGCTCGCGGGTAATGAAATCCGAATAGGCTAATTCCGAGACGTAACGCACCCCGTGTACGAGAATCACTTTGTCGAAGCGTTCATAGGTTTCGGGGTCCTGGATCACACTGATAAACGGAGCTAGTCCGGTGCCTGTGGAGAGGAGATAGAGGTGTTTGCCTGGCAGCAGGTCATCAAGAATCAGTGAGCCCGTAGGTTTCTTACTAATCATGATCGAGTCGCCCGATTTGAGATGCTGCAGGCGAGAGGTAAGTGGACCGTCGGGCACCTTGATACTGAAGAACTCGAGATGTTCTTCATAGTTTGGGCTGGCCACACTGTATGCGCGCATAAGAGGTCGTCCCTCGACCTCCAAGCCGAGCATCACGAACTGTCCATTGCTGAAGCGCAACCCGGGATCACGCGTGGTGCGGAAGCTGAACAGATTGTTGTTCCAGTGACGGACCTGGAGGACGCTCTCGGTGCTGAGTTTACTCAAGACCTCTATCCTTACGGCTGATCGGTTGACTGAATTCATAAACTTGCTGTCGGTCAGCAAGTAAAATACATACTAATCATATTGATGATTTTGGGCAAGTGCTGTCAGCGCGAGCGATTGCTGATCTGTGCCTTCCCGTGGGGGATTTCAGGCCGCAAATGAGGCCGTACGCTTTGAGTGGCCTTATCAACCGTAGCTTGGAGGGGGCTAGCACGAGGGCGCAAATCGGAGCTGATTATGGGGGCTGATGCTAAAACGCACGCCTTCCATCCCTGGATGGCGTGCAGCGGGGGACACACGCATAAGCCTATAGGTCGCTACTCAGCGCAGGCGAATTCCGCCATCCAGGCGAATAACCTCACCATTGAGCATGACGTTTTCAACGATGGACTCGGCGAGACGCGCGAAGTCTTCTGCTTCTACAAGGCGGTGAGGGAAGGGCGTCGCGACCTTGGCCGCTTCCAGGCGATCCTTCGGAGCGTTGGCCAGCATCGGGGTATCCGCCGGTCCAGGGGCAATGTTCATCACGCGAATGCCGTGCGCCCCCAGTTCTCGCGCAGCAGGTAAAGTCAGTCCGGCGACACCCGCCTTGGAGGAGGCGTAGGCGCACTGATAGGCTCCGCCGTCGAAGGCGGTGATCGAAGAGACGGTGAGAATGACCCCGCGCTCCCCGTCGAGGCCTTGTGGCTCGTTATGCTGCATCACTGCAGCGGCTTGCTGTATGACAACGAAGGTACCCAGCAGGTTGATGCGCTGGACCTTTTCGAACAGTTCGCTGCCGGTTGGCTGGCCTTCGGTATCTAGCAATGGCTGAACCCAGGCTACGCCAGCGCAGTGTACGACGCCATGAAGGCCGCCCAACCCGTTGGCTAGCTCAACTGCTGCACGTACGTCCTCTGTGCTCGTCACGTCGCCCTGGTGCGAGACTGCCTGTGGGCCCAGGGCGTCGGCGCATGCGGATATCGACTCACTACTATCGCTCATGATGACGCGTGCGCCGGCGGCGATAAGCCTGCGTGCCGTAGCATTGCCCAGCCCTGATGCGGCCCCGGTGACAAGGAAATTCTTGTTCTTGATATCCATGCTTATGTTCCTTTTGAGCGGATGAGATCGGAATTGGGCTGGCTAAGCGTCAGGCCTTGTTCGCGAGAGACTGGTTAACTGCGGCGACGGTTGCTGCGAGGGTGCGGTCGGAGAGTTCGGCCATGCCGATGAAGCTAAGGAAGCCATGAATGGCGCCTGGTACGTGCAGATGTCGGGTGCTGACACCTGCCTCTGCGAGTCTGGCGGCGTAGGCTTCGCCTTCGTCGCACAATGGGTCGTACTCCCCGGTCACAATTGTGGCTGGCGGAAGTTGTTCCAGATTCCTGGCCTTGAGAGGGCAGGCAAAAGGCTGTTGGGCGTCGGCAGGGCTGTTCAGGTACTGTTTCCAGAACCACCCCATCATCTCTGCGTCGAGGAAGTATCCAGTTCCTATGCGCTGGTAAGAGTTCCGCGCCAGATCGTTATCACAAACCGGGTAGAGCAGTAGTTGATGGGCAATTGTCGGCCCCTGCTGGTCTCGAGCGCGCAAGGCTGTGGCAGCCGCCAAATTGCCTCCGGCACTGTCCCCACCTACCAGCAAAAGCGCGGGGTCTGCTCCCAGCTCATCGGCATGCTCGGCTGCCCAGCGAGTAGCGGTATAGGCATCGTCCATTGCGGCGGGGTATTTGTTTTCGGGAGCCAGGCGATAGGCCACCGATAGCACGACGGCTGGAAGCGCGTTGGCCAATGCGCGACAGAGGTTGTCGTGGCTGTCGATGTCGCCCAGTACGAAGCCGCCACCATGGAAATAGACAAGTAACGGAAGGGGTGCCTGTTGCTCGGGGCGGTAGAGCCGGGCGGGGATCTTGCCTGGGGCGCTGGGTATCTCCAGGTCGCGAACCTCCTTCACTGGCTCGCTCTCTTTGGCCAGTCGCTTGTCATCGGCGGCAGCGCGAAATTCAGTGGCGGTGATTCTGCTCATATCCGGTATGCCGCGGGCATTGAGGGCGGCCAGCAGGCCGGCCATCTGTGGATCGAGAGCCATGGATATACTCCTTTATTGTTTTAATGATATATATGATTAATGTGAATCTAGCACAGCGATTTTGTGGCGACAATTGTTGAGTCGACGTTGCCTGCTTTCCTGCTCAGCGATCAGAACAAGGAGCCAGTGATGTTTGCCTACGAGATGCTTGACTCAGCAAGTTTCGACGCACCTTGTGCCTTCTATGGTCCGCTCACGGACCTTCTTGGAAGGTGTCCGGCATTCCCTGTCGCTGGTAGTGGAGTCTCGCCCGCAGCACTTGTCCATGTGTCCCTGGGGCCTGTCATGGAGGCGTTCAGTGAAGTGCTGTCGCACTCGGGTGGCGAGGTGGGGGTGCTCATCGCTGCATCCAGCCGGGAGCAGGTTGAGCGGGCGTGGGCAATGGCGATGCGGTTGGGTGCTGCGGGAAGTGGGGGGCCGAGCTCCGGTAGTCGCCAGATTAGCGCGTTTTATGCGTGCTACTTCCAGGATCCATTTGGCAATCGGTTATGTGTCTGCCATTTCGAGGCAGCTCCGGGTGAAAGTAGAGCCGGAAAGCACATGCCGCCCCCGATGTACTGGGGGTTCTGACCTAGCCGGAGCGTTTGCGATAAGTGCCCTAAAGGGCTGGCATGGCAGTCTTGTCGAGTTGGGGGCAGCCTAGGAATGACTCGATCAGGGTGGCCACTTGTTCCGGAACTTCATGATGCAGGTTGTGAGTGCCTTCAGGTATCAGTACTTCGCGACCATTCGGTAGTGCTGCGATGCGTTCGTTCAGGTCTGCTTCAAGGCCCTCAAAGGCCTTGCTGATGAAGGAGCGGCCGCCTCTTAGGCAGAGAACTGGTGCGGGCAGGTCACTCCAGAGCGCCATCAGCTGTTCTCGATGCAGTGATATCGGGGCAAAGAAGCGCGTCATCGGGTCTGCGTTGATGCGTACCTGGCCGTCCTCGTCGAGGGCGCCGAGGTGGCTCGCAAGGAAGTCGGCACGATCAGCGCGAAGGCGTTTGTTACTGTCTAAGAGGCGCTGGGCCAGCTGCGCATGGTCTTCGTATGGCCTGCCGCGGCCTGGGTTGCTTACATGGTCCAGCCAGCGCCCTACGGTTTGTCCAAGTGTCCCTTCGAAGAAGCCAGGCACGGGGGCATAGCCTTCGATGTTTACGTAGCGCTCGATCCGATGTGGGCGAGCTCCCGCATAAATGTTGGCCACGTTGGCGCCCATGCTGTGAGCGATCAGCCGGACAGGCTTGCTGGGGCTGTAGTGATGCAGCAGGCTGTCTAGGTCGGCGACGTACTGTAGCAGCGAGTATCCGCCAGGATTCCAGTCGCTCCTGCCGAAGCCCGACCAATCCGGGGCGACTATGTTCCACTCTTGGCTAAAGGCGTCGACGACAAACTGATGGGTGGCCGACATGTCCATCCAGCCATGCAACATAAACAGCATCGGCGCGTCGGGTTGCCCCCAGCGACGAATGTGGTAGCGCACGCCATTGAGGACGACAAACTCGGAGTAAGAGCTTTTCATCGAATGTCGAACTGTTTGGTTTGTTTGCGCAGGCTTTCTACATCCAGCTGTGCCTGAGCGACAGGATTGCCCACAAGGCAATAGCGCAGCCCATGGTTGAGCGCTTCCTTGCGAGGCATGTCGAGGGATTCCCAGATCGCACGCACGGTTCCTTGGACGGCCACAGGGGGTTTGGCGGCAATTTTTGCCGCCAGGGAATGGGCCCGGGTCCAGAGGTTTGCCAGTGATACAACTTCGCTCACAAGGCCGATGCGTAGTGCAGTCTGAGCGCTAATTCTCTCGTCGTTGCCCAGCAATGCAATGCGCAACACTTCCTGTAGGGGGAGGCGATAGCTCATGCCGATAGGTTCCACGGCGCAGACCATCCCATAGGACACGTGGGGGTCGAAGAACTGAGCGTCTTCCGAGCAAATGATGATGTCGCTTTCGTTCAGCCAGTAGAACGCCCCTCCGCAGCAAAGCCCGTGTACGGCTGTAACCACAGGCTTCCAAACTCGGTTCGAGCGTGGACCAAGGCTGTCGCCTGGATCGGTCTGATTCCACAGGTTCTCCGCATCCATGATGTTTTCATGGAGAGCGGTTTTCACATCCGCTCCGGTGGAAAATGCCCGCCCTTCAGCTGCGCGAAGTACTACGGCATGCACATCATCATCGTCGCGAATACGTTGCCATACCTCGTCGAACTCACGGCGCATCTGCAGCGTAAATGCGTTCAGTGCCTGGGGCCGATTGATGGTTATGGTGGCTACGTGGTCCGGCGTGGTTTCGTAGATTAGGGTCTCGTAGGGCATTCAGGGCCTCGGCATGCATGAGCGGACTGGCACAGTATGAGCGCTCCTAGGGTAGGTCGGGGCGGCTGATTGTGCTTGTTGAAAATATATATATGATTGATATGATTGCGGCGTCAAGCGGCCTTCAGTGATGGTCCGCCCGAACAAGCAGAACAAGACGAGGAGCCAGCATGGCCGAAGCATACATCTATGATCATGTTCGAACCCCTCGCGGCAAGGGGCGCAGTAATGGCAGCCTGCACGCGGTGCGTCCGGTCGAGCTGGCTGCTCAGGTGCTGCGAGCCCTGCGCGAGCGCAACCAGCTGGATAGTGCGCTGGTGGATGACGTGGTGCTGGGTGTTGTTACCCCGGTGGGAGAGCAGGGGGCAGATATCGCGCGTCCGGCAGCGCTAGTGGCAGGGTATGATCAGGGGGTGCCTGGACTCCAGTTGGACCGCTTCTGCTCGTCTGGCCTGGAAGCCGTGAACAATGCCGCGGCACAGGTCATGAGTGGCCAGTCGTCGTTGGTTATTGGTGGTGGCGTGGAGTCCATGTCGCGAGTCCCGATGGGTTCTGGCGGAGGTTGCTGGGCCCGAGATCCCCAAGTTTCGTATGAGACCTACTTTGCCCCGCAAGGGATTGGTGCGGATCTGATCGCCACCCGCTCTGGGTTCAGTCGGCGAGATGTTGATGCCTATGCCGTGGCCAGCCAGCAACGCGCTGCTCGGGCTTGGGGGGAAGGGCGCTTTGCGCGTTCGGTGATCCCGGTTGTGGACGCTCTTGGTCTACCGCTGCTGAGCCAGGACGAGCACATTCGCGCCGACACTACCCTGGAGACGCTAGCCAGGCTGGACCCCGCATTCGCTCAAATGGGGGAGTTGGGTGGATACGATGCCATTGCTATCCAGCGTTACCCCGATGTCGACAGCATTCTGCATGTGCACACCGCAGGCAACTCCAGTGGCATCGTTGATGGGGCGGCTGGTGTGCTAGTTGGCAGCCGCGAGATCGGCGAGCGCCTTGGGCTTAAGCCGCGGGCGCGCATCCGTAGCTTCGCTTCGGTCGGTTCGGAGCCGACCATCATGCTTACCGGCCCGGCTCCCGCCAGCCGCAAAGCGCTCCGCAATGCTGGCATGCAGGCGAGTGACATCGACCTGTTCGAGCTCAACGAAGCCTTTGCCTCTGTAGTCCTGGAGTACATGCGTGTTCTTGACGTGCCGCATGAGCGGATCAACGTCAACGGCGGCGCCATTGCCATGGGGCATCCCCTCGGTGCCACTGGTGCGATGTTGCTAGGTACTGTGCTGGATGAGCTGGAGCGTACCGGGAAGGGCACCGGCCTGGTGACCCTCTGCGTGGGTATCGGCATGGGTACTGCGACCATCATCGAGCGTCTTTGAGCGCAAACCAGAATAACGAGGCAAAGCGATATGTACGAAACGCTCAAGTACAGCGTCAGCGACAAGGGTGTCGCAATCATTCTCATGGATATTCCCGGCAGCTCGGCGAATGTCATGTCCGTGCAGTTCCGTGATGAGTTGGCAAACGCCATCGATCGTGTAGTGGATGACTCCAGCGTCAAGGCGGCTGTCATTTCCTCGCTCAAATCCGACTTCATGGCGGGCGGCGACCTCAAGCAAATGATGACGCTGTTCGATCAAGGGTTGAGCGCTGAACAAGCGCTGGCCGTGGCGAACCAGTTCAAGCCGCTGTTGCGCCGCATGGAGACCAGTGGCAAGCCGTTTGTCGCCGCAATCAATGGTGCCGCCATGGGCGGTGGTCTGGAACTGGCGCTTGCCTGCCATCGACGGGTCGTGACTGATGACCCAAGGATAGTACTCGCTCTGCCGGAAGTGACTCTGGGGCTGATTCCTGGTGCCGGCGGTACCCAGCGTGTACCTCGCCTGATTGGCATTGCCAAGGCACTGCCCTTGCTGTTGAAAGGCCAACGGCTGGTGCCGCAGAAAGCCCTGGAGCTCGGGCTGGTGGATCGCCTGGCCGCTTCCAATGAGCTGCTTCAGGTGGCTGAAGCACTTGCCTTGGAGGTGGAGGATCCCACTCAGCCATGGGATCGCAAGGGCTATACCGTACCTGGTGGTGCAGGCTTCATGGGGCCGGAACCAGGCGCCACTTTTAACCTCACCGCCACCAGCCTGGCTCGTGAAACCAACCGCAATTACCCGGCCCCGATCGCTCTGCTCAGCGCGGTCGCCCATGGTACTGCGGTGCCCATGGATGCCGCTCTGCACATTGAGTCCTGTGAGTTCGCCAAGCTGCTGATGGACCCGGTAGCGCGAAACATGATGCGAACCCTGTTCGTCAATAAAGGCGAATTGGATAAGCTTTCTCGTCGCCCGCAGGGCATTGATGCGGGTTCGCTGACTCGTGTTGGTGTAGTTGGTGCCGGTTTGATGGGGGCTGGCGTGGCTCATGTCGCCGCGCTGGCCGGCTTCGCAGTGGTGCTGCTTGATGCCACTGCAGAGCAGGCGGCTAGCGGTAAGCAACGTCTCGAGGACTCTTTCGCCAAGCTGATTGCCAAGGGGCGTATGGCGCAAGATAAAGCCGATGCAATTCTCAATCGAATCCAGGCCAGCGGCGATTACGCCGATCTTGCCGGCTGCGAGCTGGTGGTCGAGGCTGTGTTCGAGAATCGTGCGGTCAAGGCTGAAGTCTTCAAGCGCTTGGAGGCGGTGCTGGATCCTGGTGCCATTATTGCTTCCAACACTTCGTCGCTACCAATCACCGGGCTTGCCGAGTCGTTGCAGCATCCGCAGCGCTTTATCGGTCTGCATTTCTTCTCGCCGGTTGATCGGATGGCGTTGGTTGAGGTCATCAAGGGCGGCAAGACGAGCGAACAGACATTGGCCCATGCCCTGGACTTCATCAAGAGCCTGCGCAAGACGCCGATCATCGTCAACGATGCCCGAGGCTTCTTCACCACCCGGGTAATCAGCCGCTACCTGCAGGAGAGCATGGGTATGCTCGCCGAGGGCATCAAGCCCGCGCTTATCGATAATGCCGCTCGTCTGGCGGGCTTCCCGGTAGGACCACTGCAACTGATCGACGAAGTAACCATCGAGATTGGCCTGAACGCCGCCAACCAGGACCGCGAGGATCTCGGCCAGTCATGGGAGGAGCCGGTAAGCTACGCCGTGCAGAAGCGCTTCGTTGAAGATCTGGGGCGCAGTGGCCGACGTTATGGTCAGGGGTTCTACGACTATCCGGAGGGCAAGCGGCAAGTATGGCCGGGCATGGCCGAGGTCTATCCCCCGCAGAATCCGCAGCCGGATGTAGAGGAAGTCAAGCAGCGCATGCTCTACATCCAGGCGCTGGAGGCCGCGCGAGCCTACGAAGCCGGGGTGATCACCGATCCGGCTGAGGGCGACGTTGGAGCGCTGCTGGGCATTGGCTATCCGAGCTATACCGGAGGGGTTTTCTCGCTGATTGACACCCTGGGCATTCAACGTTTTGTCGAAGTCTGCGAGGGTTTTGCCGAGCGCTTTGGTTCGCGCTGGCAGCCGAGCCCCTGGTTGAAGGCCCGTGCTGCCGAGGGCATGCGTTTCTACCCACTGCAGGTATGAGCCGGAGCAAACGATGAATTTCGATTTTTCCGAAGAACAGGAAGAGATTCGCCGGCAGGCTCGGCGCTTTCTCAGCGAAAACCGCGAGAGCCGGCGCCGAGTGGTTGATGGCGAAGCGCTTTATGATCGTGATCTGTGGCGGGCAGTGGTGGACATGGGATGGACTGCCACTGCGATTGCCGAGGAGTACGGCGGGCTTGGTCTTGGCTACTTGGAACTGTGCGTGTTAGCGGAGGAGTTCGGTTCGTCGCTGTTGCCGGTTCCGTTCGTTTCCTCAGTCCTGCATGCCAGCGAAGCGATCAAACTGGCCGAAGACTCTGTACGAGCTGCTGAATGGCTACCTCGCCTCGCCGCGGGCGAGATTATTGCCACTGTGGCTTTTGCCGAAGAGCGTGCAGGCAAGGGATGGATTGATCTGCCACAAGCCCGCGTGGTTAATGGGCGTCTTACCGGGTGCAAGCTGCCTGTGGCTGATGGATTGGTAGCCGACGTTGCTGTGGTATCGGCGCGTGATGCGGAGGATGGCGATGGGTTCGGCTGGTTCCTGGTGCCCTTGGCGCAGCCGGGCGTAGAACGCATCGCCGAAGTGGCTGTGGATCGCCTGCGAAAGCATGCCCAACTGACGTTCGACAACGTCGAAGCGGTCCGCCTTGGTAACCCAGGTGCAGGGCAGGAGATGGCGACTCGCTTGTTGGATGTGGCTGCAGTGCTTGGAGCCTTTGAGCAAGTTGGTGGCGCCGAAGCGGCGCTTGCCGCGGCTGTGGAGTACACGCGCACACGTCAAGCATTCGGCCGGGTGGTGGCTAGCTACCAAGCGGTGAAGCACAAGTTGGCGGACATCTATGTGAAGAACCAGCTCGCCCGAAGCCATGCCTATTTTGGTGCATGGGCACTGTCTCACCAGGCTGTGGAGCTACCGCTGGCCGCGGCCGGAGCGCGTTTGGCCGCAAGCGATGCATTCAACTTTGCAGCCGAGGAAAGTGTCGAACTGCATGGGGGAATCGGTTTCACCTGGGAAAGCGATTGCCAGCTGTTCTATCGCCGCGCTCGGTATCTGGCGGCCAATCTCGGTGGGCGGCAGCGCTGGTCGCGGCGCCTGGTTGGCGAATTGGCAAGGCAGGTCACAACTGCCACCGTATCCTGAACTCGGCCGGAGACTCTCACTGATGGATTTTGAAGATACCGCGGAAGAAGCCGGTTATCGAAACCAGGTTCGCGCCTGGCTAGCCGAGCACGCTCCAAGACACGAAACACCGTCCTCTGGCCACATTCTGCCTGATGATGAATTTATGGCCTTGGCGCGCGCCTGGCAGGCCTGCAAGGCCGAGGCGGGCTATATCGGCATCATGTGGCCCAAGGCTGCAGGGGGGCAGGGTGGTACGCCCATTCAGCACATCATCTTCCACCAGGAAGAAGAGCATTACCGGCTGCCTAACGTGCCGTTCCAGGTAGGCGTTGGCATGTGCTTGCCGACACTGTTCACTCACGGTGGTCCGGGAGTCGCAGAGCGTTTCGTAGCTCCGGCGATGCGTGGTGAGGAGCTCTGGTGTCAGCTGTTTTCCGAGCCCGCTGCAGGATCCGATCTCGCGGGCGTGCGGGCGCGAGCAATTCGCGATGGCAACGAATGGGTTGTGAATGGCCAGAAAATCTGGACCTCCTACGCGCATGAGGCGGACTACGGCATCGTTCTGTTGCGGACTGATCCCAGCCTGCCCAAGCACAAGGGACTAACCATGTTCTATGTGGACATGCGGTCGGCGGGCGTTGAAGTGCGACCGATTCGTACCTTGTTGGGGGACGCTGAGTTCAACGAGGTGTTCTTCACAGATGTGCGAATTCCCGATAACCAGCGCCTCGGAGCTGTAGGGGAAGGGTGGAAGGTCTCATTGACCACGCTGATGTTTGAGCGCCTGGCGGTGGGGGGGCGCCCGGCGCAGTCGCCGGATGCCCGGGCCTTGGTTCGCCTAGCCCTTGAGCTGCAGGGGGAGGGCTTGGAAGGCTCGCCTATGGCTGAATCACTGGCTCGCTTCTATGTTGCTGACGAAGGCATGGCGCTAACGCGCATGCGTTCGACCACGGCGGTCTCGCGTGGGCAGGTGCCTGGCCCCGAGGCCTCAATCGGCAAGCTGGTCATGGCTAAGACGCTACAAGACATGTGTGCCTACGCTCTTGAGCTGCTGGAAGACCAGGGGCTATCTGATCGGGAGGACTCGCCGGCGCGGATGTTCAAAACGTGGTACTTGTGGTCGGCGGGGCTGCGCATTGCGGGCGGCACTGACGAGGTGCTGCGTAATGTCATTGCTGAGCGGGTGCTGGGCTTGCCCCAAGAGGAGCGCAACGACCGCGACATTCCTTTCAACCAGATTGGTAGAGCCTAAATCGAAACCCCGGCATCACGCCGGGGTTTTGGTGATGGTGCGGATGGTGTGCTTACGGTATCAAAGCGAACTAACCAGATGTCCGCCATCTACTGCCAGTACCGCGCCCGTTATGTAGCTTCCGGCTTCCGAGGCGAGCAGCAGGAGTGGGCCATCTAGCTCTGACATGGCGGCGAAGCGGCGCTGTGGTACTCGTGACATGAGGCGCTGCCCGGCTTCGCTGGCGAGGAAATCGCTGTTGAGTTCCGTCGCCACGTATCCAGGAGCTAGTGCATTGACACGTATGTTCTTGCGCGCCAGTTCCAGCGCCATTGCTTTGCTCAGCTGGATAAGGGCTGCTTTGGACGTGGCATACGCCGAGGAAGCTCCTGCAACGCGCTCGCCCAGAATCGAGGCGATGTTCACGATGCTCCCTGGGTGTCCTGCTTCGACCAGACGCCGTGAAACCTCTCGGGCAACCAGCCAGGCTCCTTTGAGATTGGTGTCCAGTACTGCATCCCAGCTCGCTTCCTCCTGGTCGAGGAACAGCTCGGTTGTGGCGATGCCTGCATTGTTCACCAGGATGTCGATGACCCCAAGCTCGCGCTGCACCTGTTCTATTGCGGCGCGAACGGAGGTGGCATCGCCTACATCCATGGCAACTGCTATTGCGCGAGCGCCTTGGTCGCGAAGCTTTTTCACCTGCTGTTGCAGCCGATCCTCTCTGCGCGCGCAGAGCGCGACGGCGGCACCCGCCTGCACCAGCGTTTCTGAGAAATGGCTACCGAGCCCGCTGGATGCGCCGGTAATCAGGGCGACGCGCCCAGTCAGGTCGAACGAGAGGTTGTGCATTGAAAATCTCGCTATGGAGGTGGTTGAAGTCATGTCGACGGTCTTGTTGTTTGCAGCTGGAGCGACGAGGCCATTCTCGATGCTTGACATCCCTCGCAATCGTGTTAATCATGCTAATAGTATATATGATTAATCGTCGTGCGAAATGACCAGCGCTTCTGCCTGTGTCTGGTTTCCTCCGATAACAACAACAAAGCGAGGTTCATATGCAGCACTCACTTCCGACTGCGTCCCGGGCGGCCACTAAGGCCATCACGTTCGCTTCGGTGCTAGGGATCGTTTCACCTGCCTGGGCGTTTTCTATCGATACCGGGAACCCTGATGTCGACCTGCGTTTCGACAACACGGTGCGCTACACCCTCGGTTGGCGGATGGAGGCGCCGGACAGCCGCATTTACCGTAATGACCATTACGACGAGTCTGACCTGAAATTCGATAAGGGCGATCTGGTCCAAAATCGTGTCGACCTGTTGACCGAGCTGGACATGACGTACAAGCGGCGCATGGGCTTCCGGGTCAGTGCGGCAAGCTGGTACGACAATGCCTACAAGGACGACGACGTCAAAACGTGGTCAGGCAGCGCGCTTAGCTCCAGCTATGACAACAACAACTATTCGCACACGACTGAGCGTTACTATCGTGGGCCATCGGGTGAGATTCTCGATGCCTTCGTGTTCAACCGCTTTGACCTAGGGGACGTGCCGATCAACGTTCGTGCAGGTCGTCACACCGTCTTTTGGGGAGAGGGCCTGCTGTTCCCTGGGCATGCGATTTCGTACTCGCAGTCGCCGATTGACGGGCGTAAGGCTGTTGCCAATCCGGGTACTGAGACCAAGGAACTGTTCTTGCCATTGGGTCAGGTTTCGGCTCAGGCGCAAGTGACCAGCAACCTGTCCCTCGCGGCCCAATATTTCTATGAATGGGCGCCAACCCGTGCCCCTGAGGGCGGAACCTACTTCGGTAACACAGACTTCGGGGTTGCCGGCCCTGACCGCTTCCCGCTCGCTCCTGGATTCAATCTCGCTCACTTGAGTGAAAAGGAGCCCTCTAACAGCGGCAACTGGGGGGTTGCGGGGCGCTACCAGATTGATGCGATTGATGCCACGGTAGGCCTTTACTACCGCCAGTTCGACGATTACAACCCTGCCGGTCTGCAGATCGTTCCCGGCGCGGGGGGCTCGCCTTTGCCGGCGGGATATCGCTTCGTCTATGTGGAAAACACCAAGCTGTACGGTGCAAGCTTTACCAAGCAGGTGGGCACTGCTGCTGTTGGCGTAGATCTTTCCTATCGTGACGGCACGCAGCTCTATACCGAGACTGCTGGTGCGGATGGTAAGCCGGCAATCGGTAATACTTGGCACCTGGTGGCTAACTCGCTTTGGCTGCTGCCCAGTACGCCGATTTACGACACTGGCGTTTTCATGACCGAGATCGCATACAGCCGGTTGGACAAGGTCACCCACAATAAGGACGTCTTCACGGGTGAGGGGTATGCCGATTGTGATGGACGTGATAAATGGGACGGTTGTGCCACGAAGGACTTCGTGGGCATCGCCGGGAACTTCACTCCGCAATGGCTTTCGGTCTACCCCAGCATCGATCTCTCGCTGCCGATCACCGTTAACTATGGCGTGTATGGCAACGCGGCTTCCGGTGGTGGTAACCAAGGCGCAGCTACCTGGTCGGTTGGCCTAACTGCAACCTATGAGACCAACACCGAGGTGAGCCTGCGTTACTCCGACCAGTCTGCTCATACGAAATACAACAACGGTGCGGTGGTCGGTGGTAACAACCCCAGTCTCGTTGGGTTGACTGATCGTGGCTGGCTGGCCCTGACGTTCAAGACCGGTTTCTGACTGGCCAGCTCCAACCTCATGCGCATTTTCCCGCGAGATGCGCATGAGGAAACAAGAAGAAAGATGGAGAAAGCCAATGGGGCTTCGCTCGTTGTTCTGTCTGTGCCTCCTGTCCGTGAGTTTGCCTGTGCTGGCTGCTTCTCCGCAGGCTTACATCGATCCACTGGATGCTGCATCCACACCGTCCGCAATAGCGGTGCGTTCTAACCTGGTCGGGATTGTCCGGGCCGGGCAGCGGCTAGTCACTGTCGGTGACATGGGGCATATCCTGTTTTCCGATGATGGCGGTGCGGATTGGCGCCAAGCTTCTGTTCCCGTTAGTACCGATCTCGTGGCGGTCGCGTTTCCTGATGCGTCCCATGGCTGGGCCGTCGGGCATGACGGAGTCATTCTGAACAGCGACGATGCTGGCAGCACTTGGCGGCGTCAGCTGGATGGTCGACAGCTCGGGGCGTTGATCAAAAAACACTATTCCGAGGCTGCGCTGGATGCTCGAGCTAAGGACCAAGCTCAGCACATTATCGACCAAGCTGAAGCAACTGCACCGGCTTTCACCTTCCTTGATGTGTGGTTCCGCGATCCTAATGAAGGTTATGCGGTTGGTGCGTTCAACCTGCTACTGCATACCAGCGACGGCGGAAAGAATTGGGAGCCCTGGTTCGATCATGCCGACAACCCCCATGACTACCACATCTATTCCGTGACTGGTGATGCCAAGGAGGTCTATCTGTCTGGTGAGCTCGGGCTGCTCTTACGTCTGAATCGAGACAAAGACCTTTTCGAAGCGGTCCCTTCGCCCTACCACGGTAGTTTCTTTGGTGTGCTGGTAAAAGGCAGCGAGTTGCTGGCGTTCGGTCTTCGGGGAAACGCATTCCTTAGCGTGGATAGTGGTCAGCACTGGCAGGCGCTACAGAACCCCTCTGGCGGCGTCAGCCTCGTCGATGCCATTTGGCTTGCTGATGGTTCCGCGTTGTTGCTCGATCAGGCCGGCAGCCTCCTGCGATACGACAGTGCTTCGGCAGATCTGCACCTTGTCGGTGAGGCAGGGCGAGTTCCCAGCAATGCCTTGGCCTCGTCCGCAACTGGGCGACTGGCATTGGCCGGGCCCTTCGGCGTTCGTCAGCAGTCACTGAAGTAATTCGCCCGTCATTTTTCGTTTCAGAGGTATCTTCGCGTGAAGCCAGGCAAACACGAGCAGCATGTCTTTCCCGTCGTCGCTGATCCCAAGGACTTCGATATCCGCAGCGGCGGTCGTCTGGAACGGTTAGTCTTCAACAACCGCCCCCTGGTCCTGCTGATCTGCCTGTTCGCTACCATCTTTTTGGGGTATCACGCCTATCGCCTCCAGCTCAACGCTAGCTTTGAGCGTGTCATTCCCGTATCCCATCCCTATGTGCAGAACTACTTAGAAAACAAGGCGGACCTGCCCGGACTGGGTAACAGTATTCGAATTGCAGTGGAGAGCCGAGCTGGCGATATCTTTGACCCGGCTTATCTGGAGGTCCTGCGCCAGATTAATGATCGCGTTTACCTGATCCCTGGCACCGACCGGTCCTGGATGCGCAGCCTTTGGTTGCCGATCGTTCGTTGGCGGGAAATCACTGAAGACGGCATCGCCGGCGGTCCAGTGATGCCCGCGGACTACAAGGGGGATGCCAAGAGCATCGCTACGCTGAGGTACAACGTGGCGCGTGCCGGCCTGGTTGGGTCTCTGGTGTCCAATGATCAGAAGTCCAGCATGGTCGTGGTGCCGCTTCTGGATCGCATCGCCGAAACCGGCCAGCCGTTGGATTACGTCTCGTATTCCGAGGCCCTAGAAAATCAGCTGCGCTCCCTAGAAACCGACAACATCAAGATTCACATCGTCGGCTTTGCCAAGCTCACCGGTGACCTCATTGCCGGGCTCAAGGACATTCTCAAGTTCTTTGCCTTGTCGACTCTGATTGCTGGGCTATTCGTCTACGCCTACACCCGTTGCCTCCGCAGCACCCTGATGCTGGTATCGATCTCTCTTCTGGGCGTTCTTTGGATGCTGGGAGCTCTGCAGATCTGCGGATTCTACCTTGACCCCTATTCGATTCTTGGACCGTTCCTCATCTTCGCTATTGGCCTATCCCATGGCGCCCAGAAAATGAACGGTATCCTTCAGGACATCGGTCACGGTACGCATCGCTATGTGGCTGCGCGCTATACCTTCCGTCGACTCTTCCATACAGGGCTGACGGCGCTGCTAGTCAACATCATCGGTTTTGCTGTGCTGATGGCCATCGACATTCCGGTGATCCGTGACCTTGCCATCACCACCAGTCTTGGTGTGACCGTACTGATCTTTACCAAGCTGATCCTCATCCCGGTAGTCCTTTCCTATATCGGTGTAAGCCGCAAGGCAGCTGAGATTGCTCTGCGTAAGGATCGTGCAGAAAGCAGCGGTCAATCCACCGGCATGCTATGGGTTTTCCTGGCCAGCTTCACCGGTCGCCGTCGCGCGCTCATGGCCATCTGCGCAGCTGTTGGCCTGGCCATGGTGGCAATGGTTGTGCGCGAACATTTGAAAATTGGCGATCTCGATGCCGGTGCCCCCGAGCTACGAACTGACTCTCGCTACAACCGCGACATGGCATTTATCAATCAGCACTTTGGTCTCTCGAGCGACCAGTTTGCGGTGATCGTCAAGACGGATGCTGAAGGCTGCCGCACCCATGACAATCTGCTCGAGATGGAACGTCTGGGCTGGTCGCTACGGCAACTCCCGGGGGTCCAATCTACGCAGTCTCTGGCCGACACCATCCGCCTGGTGACCTCGGGAATGTTCGAGGGCAACGGTAAATGGTTCACCATCAGCCGTGATCAGCGCATTACCGATTCGGCGGTGTCTGCGGCCACTGTCGCCGACCCGGCCGCAACCAATCTCGAGTGTTCGGTCACCCCGGTGATCGCCTACCTCGCGGATCACAAAGCCGATACCTTGGCCGCGGTGCTTAGGGCTGTTGAGAGCTTTGCTGTCGAGCATAACAGCGACAGCATCCACTTCCTTCCCGCAGCGGGGTCGGCAGGGATTGAGGCAGTAACCAATATCGTAGTTGAGCGCTCCTTCTGGCATATGCATTTCTTGCTGTATGGCGCGGTGACTATCTTGTGCCTGATCACCTTCCGCTCCTGGCGCGCCACTCTGGTTGCACTAATCCCGTTGGTGCTGACTTCAGTGCTTTGTGAGGCGCTGATGGTTTGGCTGGGCATGGGGATCAAGGTGGCAACTTTGCCGGTTATCGCGTTGGGGGTAGGGGTTGGCGTGGACTACGCACTGTACCTACTGAGCATCCAGTTGATGCTGCAGCGTAATGGCTATTCGTTGCGTGAGGCGTACCTAAAGTCCTTGCACTTCACCGGTCGAGTAGTGGCATTGATCGGTCTGACCATGGCGGCCGGCGTGCTGACCTGGGCCTGGTCGCCCATCAAGTTCCAGGCTGATATGGGGATCCTGCTCACCTTCATGTTCCTCTGGAACATGCTGGGTGCACTGGTGTTGATCCCGGCCCTGTCGCACTTCCTGTTGGGCAACATCGGTCAGTCCAAGGTGGTGAATGCAGGACAGGGGCGCGAGCAGTCCTGCATGGAAAGCTCGCCAGTAGCCTGCACTGAGTCGCACAAGGCCCAGATGGTTGGTTGAGCACGATTCTGAGCAGGAATCCCAGGAGCGTCTCAGTGCAGAACAAAAAAGCCTTTAGCCTTTGCAGGCTGGTTATCTGTGGATGGCTGCTGAGCAGCATCCAGCTGGTACAGGCTGGCATCTCGCCTGGGGGCATAGATGCTGAGGTGCAGCAGGTTCGATCTCTGAGCTATGCCGTAGTGGTCAACGCATTGCTGTACTACAACCAGAATGGCTCACCTTACGAGCAAGAAAACGCCAAGTTGATGAGGCAGAGCCTTGATCGTCTGCTTGATCTGACTAGACAAGACTTTCCCGACCCTGTTCGCTCCTGTGCTGAGCAACTCGCCCAGGCAGTGCAGGCGCTTTCTCATCTACCCCAGTCCGCTGCTGAGGTGCGCTCGGTATCGGCCCCTTACGCGCCATGGCTACCTCGTGTGATCGAACTGCAAGCGCAGCTCGACAGCATGTTGAGTCAACGCCTGAGTGCAACCGGCCAGCGCGCAGCCCTGCGTAAAGTGAGTCACGATATTGAGCGGTTGCTGCTTTCCTATGAGATTGCCTCTTTCGCCAACCTAGGGGCGGACATCTGGATTCTGGACGATGGTGCATCGGTAGAGCTGGATGCGTCCATCGTTGAGCGCATGGTCGGACTTGTCAGTCAATTTCCTGAGTTGGTGGCTGCGCAGCGGGACTATCTGTTTGTTCGACGTGACGTATTGCAGCCCAATGGTCGCTGGACTCCAACAGGCGTGAATCGTTACTTGGCACGGGCGGCCGCTGCGCTGAATAACCGAGCTGAACGTTTGTACTGACACCGCTAGCGTGTCGCCAACTCCTTCGTACCCTTCCTTGATGCAGGTTCTTGAATGAGCGAGACCGGCTTTATCCCGCCGAGCCTGGTTCTTGCGACTGTAGGCCTGTCCCTCGCGACCTTCATGCAGGTTCTTGATACCACCATTGCCAACGTCGTTCTACCCACCATTTCCGGCAACCTGGGCGCTAGCGCAGAGCAGGGAACCTGGGTCATTACGTCTTTCGCGGTTTGCAATGCCATTGCCTTGCCGCTGACCGGCTGGATGGTGGTCTATCAGCAAATGCGCAAGCGCCCGGTTGAGTTGAAGCAGTTGCCCATGGACTACACCGGCTTACTCCTCCTGGTGGTCGGAGTAGGGGCCTTGCAAATCGTTCTCGACAAAGGCAACGACCTGGACTGGTTCGAATCGGAGTTCATCATCGTAGGCAGCGCTCTGGCCGCTGTCGCTTTGGCAGCATTTGTCATCTGGGAGCTAACCGACCTGAATCCAGTGGTGAATCTGCGCTTATTCGCTTATCGCAACTTCACTGTCGGTACGTTGGTCATGGTGGTCGGCTATGCCGGCTTCTTCAGCATCAACCTGCTGCTGCCCCAATGGCTGCAGGCGCAGATGGGCTATACCGCGACCTGGGCTGGACTCGCCGCCGCCCCTACCATAAGGGATAGGCAAACGACTGTGTTTATGACTACCAGCAAAGATCTATGGTCACCCCCGTTTCTGCAATACCGTTCAACGACGAGTGTTGGGCTCGCTTGAATCTATCCGGCGTCTGCATGGGGCATGCCCCGCGCCACGATGAGAATCGCGCCCAGTGGTCCTAAGAAAAAGCGCGGCCTCGAAGGCCAGTCTTTGCTTCAGGGTGTCCACCAGGCCGGTGTGCCGTTCACGTCATCAGTTGTCCAGTGATCGCAAAACCTGAAAGGGTGTTCCTTGGTACAGCGGTAAATGCAAGGTCAGGCGCTGCAGACGCTTGGCCTTGCCTCAAACTCCGAGTGATTGGCCGCTATGGCCCAGACAATACGGGCCAGCTTGTTCGCCAAGGCACAAGCCACCACATTCGAGTGGCGGCGTTCGCGTAACGAGCGAACCCAGTCAGCCAAGGCCCCCTGATGACGATCCACTCGCTGCAGGTAGGACCTGGCGCATTGCACCAGCAGCCGCCGTAGGTTCTTGTCGCCGGGCTTGCTGATGCCCAGCAGGGTATTTCGTCCGCCTGTGCTGTATTGGCGCGGGACCAGTCCCAGCGAGGCGGCGAAATCACGGCTACAGCCGTACTGCTTGCCATCACTCAGCTCTGCCGACAGCAGGCTTGCCGTGATCGGCCCAACGCCAGGGACGCTCATCAAGCGGCTGCCAAGGTCGTCCTCAGCCAGCTCGTTTGCAAGTTCTTTATCGAGTTCCACGAGCTGCTGCTCCAGGTAGCAGAAATGACTGTGCAACCGCATCAGCAGCATGGATAGACGCGACGGTAACTCACGCTCGGACAATGTGCTCGGAAGACGCCTGACTGATGACAATCCTTTCGGCAGGCTGATACCAAACTCCAGCAGGAAGCCATGGACCTGATTCGCGGTCTTCGTCCGATCACGCACCAAGGATTCTCGTATCCGGTGCAAGACGGACAGCGTTTGCTGTGCCTCTGTCTTCGGCGTTACGAAACGCATTGTTGGCCGGGAGGCCGCTTCACAGATCGCCTCGGCATCGATGAAGTCGTTTTTGTTGCCCTTGACGAAAGGACGCACGAACTGCGGAGCGATCAACTTCACTTCATGGCCGAATTCCACCAACTGACGTGCGGTGAAATGGGCGCCCGCGCAGGCCTCCATCACCACGATGCAACTGGGCAGGTTACCCAGCAGCCGCATCATCTGTTGGCGTGTTGCCTTCTTGCGGAAGACCGCACGTCCGGACTTGTCCTGCCCGTGCAAATGAAAACTGTGCTTGCCGAGATCGATCCCTACCAGCGATGCAGTGCTCATGATGATGGTCTCCCTGAATAAAACACCCTGCCAAAGCCTAGCCCTGGCAGGGTGTGGAGGTGACCATCTCATTAAAAACCATCGAAGTGCTCGGCCAGGAGCGGCGTCGCCGTTGGAGCGTTGAGGAGAAACTGGCTATGGTGCGCGAGAGCCTGGAGCCCGGGCAAAGCGTCTCGGTGGTGGCCCGGCGCAATGGCATCAACCCCAACCAACTGTTCCATTGGCGCAAGCTCTACCAGGACGGCAGCCTGTCGGCGGTCAGTGCCGGTGAAGCGGTGGTGCCCGCTTCCGAGTTGGCCGATGCCCTCAAGCAGATCCGCGAGCTGCAACGGATGCTGGGCAAGAAGACCATGGAGGCCGAGATCCTCAAGGAAGCAGTGGAGATCGCCCGCTCGCGAAAATGGATTGCGCACTCACCCTTGTTGCCGGGGGACGACCAGTGAAAGCGGTCAGTGAGAGTCTCGGTGTGGCGCGCTCGCAATTGACGGCTCGACTCAAGCAGCCTGCTCCGGGAGAGCGATCGCGTCGACGTCGAACGCTCAATGATGTCGCCCTGGTCGAGCAGATCAAGCAGGCAGTCGGTGCGTTGCCCAGCTATGGCTACCGACGGGTCTGGGGCCTGTTGCGCCGGCAGCATGAGCAGCAGGCCCTGCCGCCGGTCAACGTGAAACGGGTTTACCGCGTCATGCGTGACCACGATCTGTTGCTGGAACGCCGGCGCAAGCAGCCGGGAGTGGCGCGGCGTCACGAAGGTCGTGTGGCGGTGGATACGAGCAATACCCGCTGGTGTTCAGATGGCTTCGAGTTCCGCTGCGAGGATGGCGAAAAGCTGCGCGTGACCTTCGCCCTGGATTGCTGTGACCGCGAGGCCATCAGTTGGGTGGCCAGCCCACACGGCTAAAGTGGCGACGATGTCCGCGACGTGATGCTGGAAGCCGTCGAACAACGCTTCGGTAGCGAGCTGCCGGCGTCGCCAGTGCAATGGCTGAGCGATAACGGCTCGGCCTATACCGCCGAACAGACCCGGGCCTTTGCCCGGCAGATCGGCCTGCTACCCCTGACAACACCGGTGTGCAGCCCGCAGAGCAACGGCATGGCGGAGAGCTTCGTGAAGACCATGAAGCGCGACTACATCCGCCACATGCCCAAGCCCGATCGAGCGACGGCCCTGCGCAACCTCGCCATCGCCTTCGAGCATTACAACGAGGAACACCCACACAGCGCACTGAACTACCGCTCACCTCGGGAGTTCAGGCGCTTGGCTGAGGCCTCAACTTAACGGGGTGCCGGTGTCCGGTTTGATAGGGGCAAGTCCATTCAGAGATCTTGTCTATTCGGTTCCTTGCTCTTCAAGCGCTCGATGGGTTTATGCTATATATCATATATACGATAAATCCGGCGGCTCGATCCGCGATAATCCGAGGACAAGAAGATGAGTGATGTGCGCGAGGTCAAGGTTGCACCTGCAGCTGGCAATTTCGATGTCATTGTGGTCGGCGCTGGCTTCGCTGGGCTGTATCTGATCCACAGCCTTCGCCGGAAAGGTCTGAGTGTCCTGGCGTTTGAAGCGGGCGCGGAGGTAGGCGGCACCTGGTATTGGAACCGTTACCCGGGTGCGCGCTGCGATATCGAAAGCGTCATCTACTCCTATTCCTTCTCTGAAGAGCTGCAAGATGAGTGGCATTGGTCCGAGCGCTATGCGACCCAAGGGGAGATTCTTGCCTACATCCAACACGTGGCCGATCGTTTCGAGCTGCGGCGAGATATTCGCTTCAACACCCGTGTGACAGCCGCCAGTTTTGATGAGAGCAGTGAACGGTGGTCGGTGGACACTGAGCAGGGGGGGAGATTCACTTCGCGCTTTGTGGTCATGGCCACCGGTTCGCTGACCGTACCCAAGCCCGTCGACATTCCTGGGCTGGAGGATTTCAAGGGTACCTGGTACCACAGCACCAATTGGCCGGCGGAGGGTGTGGACTTCACTGGTAAGCGTGTTGGCCTTGTGGGCACTGCTTCCACCGGGGTGCAGATGGTGCCGCTGATCGCTCAGCAGGCCAGTCAGCTTACGGTCTTCCAGCGTACGGCGAACTTCGTACTACCTGCCGGAAACCGTCCACTGAACGAAGATGAACAGCGTATTTATCGCGAAACTTATTCGGAAATTCGCGCTCGCACGCGCTACTCCAGCGGCGGTTCGCACTACCAGTTCAACGATCAATCGGCTCTGGCGACGCCGGCGGAAGAGCGTCAGGCCATCTATGAGCGCAATTACACCATTGGTGGCTTGGCCTTCCTCGGCTCCTTCAACGACCTGCTCGTCAATGAGGAAGCGAATAAGACCGCAGCTGATTTCATTCGGGGCAAGATCCGCGAAATCGTCAAGGATCCACATCTGGCCGAAGATCTGTGCCCCAATGATCATCCTTTGGGCGCCAAGCGCTTGTGCATTGGTAGCAACTACCTGGAAACCTACAACCGCGACAACGTTCGGTTGGTGAATTTGAAGCGCACGCCGCTGGAGCGTATCACTGCTGATGGCATGCAGACTTCTGCCGAGCAAATGCAGTTTGACGTGCTCGTTTTCGCTACGGGCTTCGATGCGATTACTGGAGCGCTTTCACGAATTCGGGTCACTGGGCGTGATGGTCTTCAGCTTAAGGACAAATGGAAGGATGGTCCGCGCTGCTACTTGGGGCTGATGACGGCCAATTTCCCGAATATGTTTATCATTACTGGCCCGCAGAGCCCCGGGGCGCTGGCAAACGTGGTGGTAGGCATCGAGCAGCATGTCGACTGGATCATGGGTTGCCTCGACTACATGAGCGCGAATGGCAAAACGACTATCGAGCCGACCGTAGAAGCAGAGAATGCTTGGGTCGAGAAGGTAGTTGCTCTTTCCCAGCTGACGCTCCACCACAAAGGGGCATCTTGGTATTCCGGCGCCAATGTTCCCGGCAAGCCGAGAGTATTCATGCCTTTTGTTGGGGGGTTCGGTAACTACCGCCGAATTTGCGATGCGGTGGCAGCTGACGGTTACGCCGGGTTTGTTCTCTCCGGTCAAACTACTACTTCGCAACAGGGAGAGCTGGTATGACCGGTACGCTTTTGATTACTGGGGCCGCCAATGGTATCGGCAAGGCCACCGCTGAACTTGCGGAATCACGCGGATGGCGAGTGCTCCGTAGTGACCTACGAGAGGGCGACATAGTTGCAGATCTCGCGTGCGCGCAGGGCCGCGCGCAATTAGTCTCCGCTGCGCAATCTCTCGCGCCGGAGGGGCTGGATGCGGTCATCACCTGTGCAGGACTGCTCACTGCTGATGTTACGAGTGCCAGCCTCAACTACTTCGGCTCAGTCGATGTGTTGGAAGGACTGCAACCTCTCCTGCTTATGTCCCGGGCTCCGAGGGTGGTGCTGGTGGCTTCCCGCATGGCCTATGCCAAGGCAGAGGATTCGGCGCTCGTCGAGCTATTTCTGGCGGGTAATGAAGATGGGGCGCGTCGCCGCGCTGAAGATTTGGTCGCCCGCGTTGCTGCGCAAACGGAAAGTCGTCTGGTCAACCAGCGAACCCCTGTTGGCATCTATGCAAGCAGTAAAGTGGCGATTGTTCGTTGGACGCGCCGCGCAGCTATCGCCCCTCGTTGGGGGGGGAGTGGCATTGTCGTCAATGCCGTAGCACCTGGGTACATCGAAACCGAGGCCGGAAAAGCTTTGCTAGGCCATCCAGTGCGAGCCCAGGTTGTTCGGGACATGCATCCCGAAGTGCTGGGGCGTTATGGAAAGCCGGAGGAGGTAGCGGAGCTCATGCTGTGGCTGGCGAGTCCCGCCAACAGCTTGATGATTGGGCAGTTGCTCAGCATTGACGGTGGAACTGAGGTTCTGGAACGCGGAGAGAACCACTGGTAAGGGCGGCGTCATTTAACCAATCCCCGTCACCGTGACATGAGCGGGGCGGGGATTTTTATTATCCAAATTACGTTGGCTGTTCTCGCGCCCAAGGCCCTTCACTATGCCATGGACGCTGAGGCACCGCGATTGCAGTCGGCTCTGCTTGGCCATCTGCAGGGAGCTTTGTCCTGGCTGTGCAAGCTGGCCAGGTCGGTACGGATGCAGCCTACTGGACCGCGAATGATGCTAGAACGGGAGCTGTGTTCAAATCCTCGCCCAAAGGCCCCCACCCCAGCAGCCAAACCGCCTCCTAGCTAATGCCATCCCCCATAGCATTCTTGGCACGAGCCATCGGTGATGCGCTCGAGGAAAGCCATGTGAGCAAAAAAATGTGCGGAGGGGGTTGCTCTACCCCGTCAAACAAGTCCATAATTACGTCCGCTGCTGAGGCAGTAGGTGAGGAAAGCTCTTATTAATCAAAGAGTTAGAGATCGGATAAAGGTCTCGTTTCCCGCTCCAGATTCTCGGTCATCGCCCCGGCGGTGAACGGAAAGCGAAATGGCGTTACCCTCCGGCCGAAAGCTGGAGGTTGCAACAAGTTGATGCGGGAATAGCTCAGTTGGTAGAGCACGACCTTGCCAAG